>ERZ773070.687-NODE-687-length-23586-cov-7.186010_pt1 | contig 23586 bp, 36 predicted proteins | sample MGYA00580618_ERZ773070 | MGnify/ENA primary metagenome ERZ773070 (study PRJEB29015, sample SAMEA2738023) | human oral metagenome | biome: human oral; feature: human-associated habitat; material: dental | place: China | collected 2019 ... | reverse complement strand
AGTATGCCGACCGTGAAACGGGGCTGCATTACAACTTCTTCAGGTATTATGAGCCTGATGCGGGTAGGTTTGTGAATCAGGACCCGATCAAGCTTTTGGGCGGGGATAATCTTTATTTTTTTGCACCGAATCCCCTAAATTGGTTGGACGAATTAGGTCTAAGAAGCCGATGGCTTCGCAACATGCTAAAAAATAAGGATAAAACAATTAGCCCAGTAGATGGTAGAACCGTTTATCAAGACGATAGAATTATTGATTGGGCAAAATCAGACATATGCAAGATGTATAAAGATGGAGCTGCTGCTAAAGGTACTGATGGGAAAAGTATACAGTTGCATCATGTAGAAGGCAAAGAACCTGGTCCCATGTTAGAAATACTAGCCTCTATACATTTAAGCTTTAAAAAACAAAGCAATGGGAAAAGTATATATAACCTACTACACCCTTATGTTAAACCAGGGTATCAATCGTTTCGTAGAAATCCAAATTTAAATGCTAGTTATGAGAACTTTCGCAAAGAACACTGGAAGAAACGTGCAGAAAGCTATTTAAAATCACAAGGGAAATGTGCAGAAGAAGAATGTGCATAATTTCTATTATTTTTTACTAAAGGACTATATTATGAAAGAAATCTTTAAACAATATAAACTCCCAACATCTTATTTAGAATTCCTTGATAAATATAAAAATGGGCTTTCTCAAATATTATATAATTCAGAGGATGATATAAATTTTGATGAAGCATTGTTTTATGACTTATGGAGTAAAGAAACTCTTTTTGAATGTACATTTTCAGATGGCCCAAATTATCAAATTCCATTAAATAATATTAATGAAATAATTATAGACTTTAAAGAACCAGATTATTTTAATGAAAAGATAGTTAAAAATATGTTTGCAATAGGTCTACAAGATTCAGGATTTTTATGTTTTAATCCAGAGGATAACTCTCTTTGTGTTTTATATCCTGATGGATTTATAACGACAATTGCTTCGTCATTTGATTTCTTTATCAATAATATCAAGGAATAATTAACAAGCAAGCCGCGCAGTCCGTACAAAACCTCCAATCCCGACGTAAAGTGTGTGCGGTACGCACGAATCCTTGGCACAGGTACACAACTGGACCAACGAAGAAGGCGAAAGCGGCCAACAAATCCACTACTTCCACTGCGGCAAAATCGGCATCCCAAGAGAGATAACCGATAAAGACGGCATCCTCTTGTGGTTCGGCGAATACACCGCATGGAAAAATCACTATAAATGTAAAAGTTATCTAACATAATGGAGATAAATATGACCTTCCTGAAGATTCTCTACAGAGATTACCCTAAAGAAGGATTGTTCAAAAAACTTTATCGAGAAAACATCTATAAAATAGAGGAATTTAAAGATGAATTTAAGTATTACGAATATACCCCAATAGAGAAAATTATCATTGATGAACATAATTTAGTACCATTCATCTTTTTTTCACCAGAAGGAATAAATTATTTAATGCCTAAAATTATTGATAGCATCAGCAATAGTATTAGAAATGATGATATTCCAGTAAATATAGAAGAATTTATTATAAATATACCTACCGTAGAAAACATCACTCATGCTTTAAATCTCTTAAAAAAAGATGAGCTTATAATTCTAAAAAAGTATTTAGAAAAAATATTATTTGGGGACTCATCAAATTTGATACAGCAAATAGGTGAACATTATTTATTCAGAAGTATTGAATATCTCGAAAAATTAATAAATAATTCCTAATCTACTTATTATTTTGTTAATCGAATACATAAGCCAAGGTTTCTAGAAAAGTAGCCGTAGCCCGAACGAAATCTCCAATCCTGACGTAGAGCATTGTGGTACGCACGAAGGCGGTTTCGCCTGTCTAAACCACATCAGCGAAGACTACGAAAACCGCCAACAAACCCACTACTTCCACTGCTACCAAATCGGCATCCCACGCGAAATGACCGATAAGGACGGCAATTTGTTGTAGTTCGGCAACTACACCGGCTGGGAAAAACACTATAAATGTAAAAGTTATCTAACATATTGGTAATCAAAAAGGTAAAGTGTAGGAAATGACAGTGTCAGACAGGATTTTTGAAATTGCCGTAGAGAATATTGGAAATATAGATCCAGAAAAGAGTTAAGACGTAGAGACCTAAAAGCAGGTAAGTCTTATTAGTTTAATAAGGAGTATTTATGTTAAACAAATTTGTTTTAGAGCAGTTAATTGCTTTCTTTCAAAAAAATCCAGTCGCTCAAGGAAAGCCAACAACTGATGATGAGGTCCTCAATGTAGAGAAATCACTTAATGTTAAGTTAGATGAGGATTTTAAAGAATTTACAATGAGATTTGGTGGGTGTGTCGTTAGGGATGCTCAAATATATGGAATACATAATTCCGAATTTCTTGGGGAAGATACAATTATTGATTTAAATAAAGAATTTTCCGATTATCTTAAAGATGGCAAAAATAATTTAATAATTGGCACCGATGGCTGGGGAAATCCTATTTATATTTCCCCATCTAAAACGGTAATGATTTACAATCAAGACACTGATGAATTGCTAACTTTAGCAGCTAATTTTTCAGATTATTTAGAGAAAATTCTTAAAAAACGAATTTAGTAAACTATTTAAACTCAAACCATTTCAGACGGTCTCGATACCTCTTTGAAGTAGTCTGAAAACCAGTATGCCGACCTCGAGACGGTCTGCATTACAACTTCTTCAGGTATTACGAGCCTAATGCAGGACGGTTTGTTAATCAGGATCCGATTGGGTTGTTGAGGGACTAAAGAAGATCTTAACTCTAATATAGTTGGTGGATTAGGCTCCATCAGCAATCCTACAACTCTTAAAGAATCTATCATAAAAGCTAATGGAGGAGTAGCAAATGCAACAACTGCTTTGCCTAGAAAAAGATGAAATTGATATTAATGACATTTGGAATTTTAAAATTACTACTACTGAGGCTCAAGAAAACAGAGAAGCTCATTTGACAGGTTTACTTGGTAATAGTGCAATGGGAATATCAAGTATGGAAACTACTATTTACAATGACAATGAATTAAATATTATTTTATTTCAGAAACTAGCAGGATCAAAATATTCTGGGAAATTAGACAAAAGTATTATTATTGGCAAAAATATTAGCAAAGTTACTTTTGGCTCTATAAGGAGAATTATATGGTATAACTAGCCTAGACGGAATCAAACTCCAATAAACCTTGTAAAATGTAAAAGAGAGTGGGACAAAAGTCCTAGCCTCTCAATTTTCTTTGGATTGTTGAGCAAGACGCAGTGGTTGAGTGGGCTCTACTACGCTGATTTCATCAGCTTTTACAGCCCTACTCAACTGTGCGGAGGTGGGACGACGAAATCGAATTCTAACGAATTACCGATTTCTGTCCCACTCTCTATCTCCTCAACAGGAGCACCCCATGGCCGTCAACAAACCTACTACTTCCACTGCTACCAAATCGGTATCCCAAGAGAGATGACCGATAAGGACGGCAACCTCTTGTGGTTAGGCGAATACACCGCATGGGGTCGTCTGAAAAAGGTCGGGCGGTTTCTGAATCAGGATCCGATTGGGCTGTTGGGTGGAACAAACCTTTATCAATTTGCACCAAATGTGCAGACTTGGGTTGATCTATGGGGTTTAGTTAAACTTGGGGGGTGTTGCTCCCTATGGTTCAAAAAGACATGTAGGGGACAATCTTGATGCTCATGAAATATTAAGAAATGCCTTTCTTAATGATAGCCATTTAACGACAATAAGGAACTAAAGGCAATCCGGCAATGGGGCTTACAAAAGATCTACATAGAGCGGTTCATGATGCAAAAGCTCGGCTAAGGGCTACAAAAGGAATGGGAAGGAAGGATTATTTAAAACGTGGTAAAGACGAAATTAGAATTATGTATAGATCAATGCAGGAGGTCTTAGTTGAGAATAAAAAAGATATTATACAAAATCAACTAAGACAAATGCGCAAACGGGCAATAAAATTTGCTAAAAAATAAATGCAATTGAGGAAATTTAAATGTCAAAATTACTTTTTACTTCTTCTAAAACGCCACATAGTATTGGTTATATTGGAGGAGGAGCCGAACATATTCCGTTAGAATTATGGCCTAAAGTTCCAAATTCTGATGCCTATCAAACACATCTGTTTACTCTTTATTCTGACTTTTTACCTGAAAATGTATTCCCTCGTAGAAATTATTATATCTCTGTTTTTATTTCCATAGAGGCGCATGCACTGGGAGGAGCAAAAGACTCTATTTCATCCAAATATACTGTTAATTGTCAGGATGATTTAATTTTACTAAATGATGGTTTTAGTTGTGCTGTCCTTTATGAAAGGGAACAAGATATCAATAAGCAAGATTTAGGAAGTATTTCTTTGGAAAGAAAATTTTTTGAAAGACTTGATGAAGTTGATAAAGAAGCAGATGCGAAATACAATGACAATGAACATTTATTCTTTGAAGATAATGGGATGGGATTGGATGTATCCAAAATTTTTGGCAATCCTTATTTTGAGCAAGATATAATATATCCTTCTCCTAAGTTTAATTTTTGCTTGCAATTGTTAGAAGAAGATATAGATAAAAAGTTACATATTTTTCAGAATGGTATTGGTTATTTTTATTATGACCAAAATGTTAAGAAAAAACTTCTATCTGGAAGTCAAGCAGGCATTTTCTTTATTCAAAATACTTAATAATTAACATAAAACCTTCAGTTTCAACTTAGCAAACCGTAGCCTGTATGAAACGTTGGGTGGAGGGAATCTGTGTGCGTTTGCGCCTAATACAGATATCCTAGGTTTAAATAAAAATCTGCCCGTACCATATTGGTCTCCTAATAGAGGCGCTTTAGGTGAAGTGAGGAGCATTACACTTCCGGTTGGCACTCTTGTTGATAGGTATGGTTATTCAGGAGGAACTTTTGTGTCTCCAGTAGGAACACCATACCCTATGAGAGCCTTACCTCCTGGTTCTAATCAAAAGATTTATACCATATATCTAGGGTACTGAAACCAATTAATAATGTAGCTGCATGTAAAGTTATTCCGTGGTTCGGAGAGATTGAATTAGGGACACAGTATGAATTGTCAAAATCTGTTAAATCATATATAGAAGCTAGGCATCTAGAAGAGGTGAAAATAGGAAAATGCTAAAAATTAATGAATTGAATTCATATCTTAAAAGTAAAGGAGTACCAGAAGATAGTTACTCGATCAATGAAGTAAATGATGAATCATTATGTATTATTGAAGAAAATAAAAAATGGCATATATTCTATTCTGAAAGAGGATTGAGAACCGAAGAATATTGTTACCAAGATGAACATTTGGCAATTCTATATTATATAAATCGGTTATCAAAAATGTTAAAAGTTTCTTTTGAATGAAAAAAAGTAAACCGTCAACAAACCCACTACTTCCACTGCGACCAAACCGGTATCCCAAGAGAGATGACCGATAAGGATGGCAATCTGGTTTGGTTCGGAGATTATTACGGTTGGGGCAAACTGAAGAGTGAAACGAAAGTAACGGATAGCGCATACCAACCCTTCTGATTTCAAAACCAATTTGCCCACCGTGAGACGGGGTACACTACAACTTCTCCAGGTGTTAAGAACTCGATTTCCTAGGTCATCTGAAAAAGCAAATCACCACCCTCAACGACCTGGTGGAAGGCGGCAAAGGTAAAAACATACTAATCAGAAAATAATATGAATACTATTTTTAAACTAAATGAAAAATTGGAAAACTTACCCTCTATTTTAAGTATTGAGGATGAATTATTTTTTATAGATAGATTGCAAACGTTACCTATTGATGAGATTAGGAAAAATAAAGAAATATTTAAAAGAATTATCTCAGCTATCCAAGAATCTCACCAAGATAACGGGATATTTGAAATAACAGATGAAAATATTAAGATTTTCTTTGAATTTGTTATCTGGATTAGAAATTTAAAAAAACTATATAATCTTGATTTTGAGAAATATATAGATGGGTTAGATACAAATTTTGATGGTTCACAACAAATTTGATCCTCAAATGAAAAAAATATACAGCAATCTGTATTCTGCATACATATAGGTTGCATATTCCAAGGCACACACGCGGCATCTTGTTCCAATGACTTATCAAGTCGTCTGAAAGAGGAAACCAACATATCCGGAACTGCTCACCAGCCCTTCCGCCTGCAAAACCAGTATGCCGACCGTGAGACGGGGTTGCATTACAACCTGATGAGGTATTACGAGCCTGATGCGGGTCGGTTTGTGAATCAGGATCCGATTGTGCTGTTATTTCTGATTCACTTGGTAGACTTACAACTCGAGCAGTATCTATGGAGCTACACCATACCTACATACCGCAAAGAAGTAAATCCCCATTGGCACATTCCGCATGGAATTTGACCAAAGCAAGTCCTTGGGCGCATTCCAGCATGGATAAATATAGGCATCTTGGAAAAGATTTTAATTTAGAGAAAATTAAAAATGGGGTAAACTCATTCGATCCTAAAACATGCAAATAGTATATATATTATGGAGTATTAAAATGATAAACAGCTTAGATATTAGAAAATTTGTTGAAACCGAGAAACATAAAAATTATCTAAAAGAATTGTCAGGAAATTATAAAGTTAAAATAACAAATGATGAATTATCTTCTCAAGGATGTAATATTCTAGCTGGTGCATTAAATATTGCTAATATAGACTTAGCAACAATTGAAAAAAAATTAGATGCGAATAAAGAATTTATTTTTACTTTTATAGAAGTTACAACAAGAAATTTTATCGCTAAATGTGAGAAGGAAAATGTTGCCTTTCATGGAGAAACAAAACTTTGTTTGATTTACCATACATTAGTAACCATATTTCTGGAACAATCAGAAAAAACATTGGCAGAGCATTACAAAGCTAGAAGATTTAAAGGTTATTCACGATTGGCCAAAGAGCAGTTTGCAGAGTATCAAGAAGCCAAGCAAGTTTATGAACAGAAAGCGTAGCTCACACCGATGGGAATGAAGGCTGATCGCTTGCAAGATACAAGCAAACCAGTCACCATGAGAAGCTTTATTCCTCAAAGTAAAAAAATAAGTAGGAAACATGCTAACTATGGAAATACTAAAAAATTTTAATTTTATTTTTGTTATTAACCCCTTTAATATCATGTAAACAACATCCGGAAAGAAATTTAAAATGACTAACTTTATATCAACAGGTAGTATTTATTGGATTTCAGATGAAGAAATTCATATTCTCGAAGAGAAGGCCACTAATGGAGATAAAAACTCAGCATTTAAATTGTATCAATATCATATGTTTGTATCTTTAGATCAAGATTTGGAATTTAAATGGCTAGAGATCGCGGCAAAAAATGGACATCCAATTGCCCAATTCAATTTAGCTGATTTATTTTTCACACAAGGCAATAAAGAAAAAGCCATATTTTGGGCTAATAAGGCACATAGAAATGGTGCCAAACTACCAGAAGAATTAAAATTACTAATAAATATCAATTAATAAGTTTGAGCAGATTATCGCTACAAACCTATAACTTCTGGATGAGGATCAAGTAAGCCGTCTATAATCCCGACATAGGGTGTCAGATAACGATAGCCCTACAGTTCAAGACAATAGTCTTAAAAAATATAACGGCAACAGCTATTCCTACGACCGCTTCGGCAACTACACCGGCTGGGGTCATCTGAAAGAAGAAACCAAGGTAACGGATAGCGAATACCAACCCTTCCGTCTGCAAAAACAATATGCCGACCGTGAGACGGGGCTACACTGCAACTTCTTCAGGTATTAAGAGCCTGATGTGGGTCAGTTTGTGAATCAGGATTCGATTGGATTGTGGGTTTGGTAGAATCTGTATCAGTTTGCGCTGAATACGCAGGCGTGGATAGATGTTTTGGGACTTGCTAAAAAAGAGCCTTTAGGCAATGGTAATCTCGTCAGATTTTAAGAAACTATAATATTGATATTAATGATCCTGCCAATAGGATTGCTGCAGGTCATCCTCGCCCTCATAATGAAATGCATAATAGAAAATTTCATGAAAAGGTATGAGATAAATTAAAAAATGTAGTAGAAACTATGAAGAATAGAGGACGTAGAAAAAAGCAATTAGACGTGCTTTGAGACGTGCCCTAAGTCAGATTGGTAAAAAATGTAATACTTAAGGATTTAGCAAGATGAATTATTCTAATGATATATTTGAAAACTTAGTTGCTACAATCGAAGAAGCAACATGTCAGGCGGCTATAGATTTGTTCAATTCGACAAATGAAACTTTTTACTTCTTCGTGTTAAGTACCACAGGAGAGGCACTGGTTCCTTTTGTGAGTGCTTGGTCATATGAAGCGCTAAAACAACAAAGCATTGCTCAAAATTGGGATGCTTACGATATTGCAGATTTTAAATGGTCTTCGATAGATAGTCCTTACTTAGAATTTGGCTCACAATATTTTCATCAAGTAAACCAAGCTTTCTTAGATCGTATTGATATTTACTCATTAAAAACAGAAGAAGAATATGAAAAAGAATTTAATTTCCGGATTAATGCGATGGAGGAAGCACTTCATCGGTGTGACATGAAGGGAATATTCTCCTTAAATCAAGCTCGTTCAGAAATTATGATTAATGTTGAAATATTACCACCTGATTATACAAATACTATTCGTGCGAAAAAATTAAATCCTATTGAATCAATCCAAATTTGGTTAAAAGAAGCTGCTGAAACTGTAGAATAATTAACTTTTTTTGATAGTAAGCAAACCGTAGCTCCGCATAAACCTTCAATTCTGATGTTAGGTGTGCGCGGTTTTGCCTACCGCAACCATATCATAATCGAACACAGCCAGCCCGACGGCGTGTACGAGATTTACAAGAAAGCTTAAAAAAACGTTTGAGTAAGTCCATATCTGTTGGAAGATGTACTTCTACCAACTCGCCCAAACGATTAGATTAGGAGGATATTATGAAAAAATTACTAGTATGGGGATATGCCCTACAAAGCATGGATAAAGCAGCAAAAATGGGGTTACCACGTGTAAGTATTGGTGTTCTAGGTATATCAGAGAAGTTTAACCCTAAAAAAACGCATCCTGATTTTGACTTTCCATGGAGTTGGTTCGTAAAGGGACAAGAAATTCCTCCAATGCCTGAAAAGGTTTATGTCTGCTTAAAGAAAGCAAGAGGTGTTACTTTTGATTTTCTTCCATATAATGATTTCTTTATCATGTCAGCGCGTTTTTTGGAATTTATTAAAAAATACGGGTTTGATCATGATTTTGGAATGAGTAAAGCAATTATTGTCAATACAAAAGGAGAGTTATTGACGAACGAAGTCTATTATTTAGTAAGAATAGTTGATTGGGAAATTCAGGATGAAATTGTTTACCCAGATTTAGCATTAGATGAAGATGATTTTTCACTGGAGGCATATACTAATTCAGATAAAGATATTTTATTGTCTACCAATTATAATTATTCAGGAGCATTCATGGTGTCAGAAAATTTAAAAGAAAAAATATTGGAAAACTTTTCTTTGCCTTTTCTTTATTCTTTAGAAGAGTGGAAGGAATTAAATAATTCGGACTTTTTTTAGGATTAATATAAATCAAAGAAGTGTTGGATATACTTTTTCCATCCCAACATCTACTCCCTCTCCCGTTGGAGAAGGCTGATAAGAGGGTAACAAGATGGATGAAATGACGTCTAATGAACAAAGCTCAAGCAGATAGATATATGAGCAAGCAATTAACTAGAATTGGTGGTAAGGTTTTTGGAAAATACGGGTCACGTAGAAAATATTAATAGAGAATGATTGGTGTCAAAATGTCTATGAAAGGAAAATCAAAATGAATATTTTAAGTAATTCTATAATTCAAGATTTAATTCAAAATGTATATAAAGGAGTTACAGATACATTTAACTATGTATTAGAGAGATATAATTCTAATGATGTTTTTGCTTACTCATTATATGTTGATGACTATTGCTCATATCTAGGTTGGGCTGCAAATACTATTTCTCACTATGACAAAGAAAAATTAAACTATCCGAGAGAGGAATATCCTTTTATTAAATGGTATTATCCTCAATTTGCAATAGGGCTTGGAGAAGTTTCTGAAAAAATAGATAGTGTATTTAGTAATGAGATTCAAAATATTCTTATTACTGCAAATGAATCAATAACAGAAGATAATTTTGAGCAATATCAGTCAGAAGTATATGATTCAATTATAGAAGGATTTAAAAAAGCGATAGCAAGTGTAGATAAGGAAAAAACAAAAAATGTAATATTTTTTGTGTCTATTGCAGATAGTGATAATACTGAAATTATGGAAAATTATTCTGCTGAGCAATTGAATTCATATGAAAAGTTCATTACGTTCAAAAACAGATTTCAAAATTAAATTTTATTATTTTTGAAATAAGAACTCAAGAAATGGCTGTCTAAAAATTCTTAAATATATTAAACGAAGAGGAAAATTACCCCCTGGTAATAAATGTAAACACTAATAAAAGGAAAGAATATGTTATTTGCAACCTGTGATTATCCATCATGGACAAAAGTAGATAAAATTTGTGATGAATTTTATGGAGTAGAACCAATTATTAAAAAATATCCTATACCATTTTCTATTGGGTTTTGTTTTAGATGCTTGGAGAAGGATAGTGGTTGGAAATCAAAGTCTAGATTTTCTAAAAAGGATAATGATTTAGGATTTGATATTGTCGTATATGAGGAGGATTTTATTCCTATTAAGAAAGATATTAATGCTCAAAAAAAAAATTATTGGAACTGAATTCAAAGATTACTTTTTTGATATAATGAAAAAATATGAAAAAAAGTTCCCAGAATTAAAGGAAGTTAATCCTAAGTTTCTTTTAGAAATGGAAAAATGGCTCATCGAAAATCAATGGATTGAACCTATCGAACAAGCGTAGGTTAGTTTGAAGCCAACCAAAATTTAAGGTCGTCTGAAAAAAGATGAGAGGGTTATAAGAACGCACATCCCAAGAGGCCCTTATAAAAAATTCGTCTCAAGGATAACTATAACATCCATCTAATACAAAAATCACCTTATATTCTTCTTGTTATTGAGGATATTGATACCTTTAAAACTGGAGTTATTAACCTCTTTAATGACTTACTTGATCCTGATAAAAAGTATCTGATTTATCGTGATTTTATCAAAACATATCGCAATATGACTTCGATTGAAAAAATCGAATTTTTCAAAAAGAAGACCGTCGAGGAAATCGCAGCTAAAAAATAAGCTGTAGTATACTATTTAGTGATGAGGTAACGCTATGAGAAAAACACTTTTTGGTTGGATGCTTGCATTTTCTGCATTACGCTTTCTTGACCGCTCAGTACGTCAGTCAACTAAAGCACTACAACGTCTACTGAAATAACTTCGTTCTGTTATCAAACAGGACTTTTTTTCTTGATTAAAATCTATATCTCGTATATAATTAATCTATAACGTATAGATTGGAGATATATCATGGCTATAACTTTATCGAAACAATACAATTTTAAACTGAATGAAGCCACTATGGAACAAGCTCGAAGTATTATCAAGGAAAAGGGAATGACAATGACAGATGCTATTTCTTTATTTGTGGAGCAAATAGTCCTGGAGCAAGATTTGCCTATTAAGACGGCCGAAGATCTACATAGAGAACAGTTGATTGAAGAATTACAAGCCCAATCTGAGCGTGCCTTGAGAGAATACGAGGCAGGCGAAGGAACTTCCCTAGACGATATGAGGGTACGTTATGGCTTATAAAGTGATTGCTTCAAAAGAGGTCGAGGAAGCTATCGATAATATACACAACTATATAGCTACGGTACTTCTATCCCCTCAATCTGCCAAAAATACTGTGTCTAAAATCTTAGATAGCTTAAAAAGTTTAGAGATTTTTCCTGAAGCAGGCTTTGACGCTGATGAGAAAATCGGAGTAAAGATTAACAGCAAGTATCCCACACGAGGAAAAATTATAGACCAATATGTTTTGCTTTACTTCATCGACCAAAAACGAAACACTGTTTTTTTATCTCAACTATTCCATACTAAAAGTGACTATGTCACTCTGTTACAAAAAGACAATAAAAAAAGCACAAATGCTTGAGACAACTTTCTTAATTTTATAAGATCCGAAACCTTAATTTTTGGTACCTTTTTAGCACCGTCTTGGTTTAACAATACAGAATATATATAATATTTTACAGCTATATCCCCTTTAGAAACGTTGATTTAATAAAGATTTAAACACTATAGAGTATATCTTTGTAAAATACGGTTTAAAATTGGAGCAAGTAAAATGAAAAAGTTACTGATTGGAATGATTGGAACTATTTTGCTTTTGACAGGAGCTTTAAAAATGTCACAACCACTTAAAAAAAATACTCAATATAATGATTTGACTGTTAGATACTATTTAGGAATGACTTTTCCTAAGTATAACCATCCTGCAAAATTGTATGATGAAATCAATTTAGATAAGGTAGATAATATCCGAAAAAGCAAAGAGACTATATCTTATTACATTGGGTTTTATAATGATGGAAACTTAGTTAAATTTGAGAAATATAGTAATGATAATAAAGTAATAGATTTTGTTTATGAATATGATGAGATGGGAAATCTGATCAAAATTTATAAAAATAACGTTGAGATAAGAAAACCGCTCCAAAAGTGAAGGGAGAAGAAAAAAACTGGTGCTTGTTAAATTGTTAAAGGAGGTTGTTATGCTTAGTTTTTATGATTGTGATAAAAATTTATCTGAAAATGATTTCAATGAGGTTGAAAAAAAATTAGAAGTATCTTTTCCAGCTTCATTCAGGTCACATTACTTCAAATGGAATGGAGGTACTCCCAATCTTTCTTGTTGTGTCAATGATAATATCGATTATGACTATATTGAAATTCGCGACTTCATTCCAATGAAATATTCTAAGCAGTTTGAGGATGATCCAGATTTTACATTGGAAGGAAGAGCTATAAATGAATGGAAAGTTAATGAGTTACCTATAAATCTGATTCCTTTTGCTTTTGATTGGGGAGGAAATTACCTCTGTTTAGAAAAAAATAGTTGGCAAATTATTTATTATGTACGGGACGTATGGAGTGAAAATATATCAAGAGAAGCTAATTTTAAAAAAAATTCAATTATTATTGCGAAATCATTTGAGGAGTTTTTAAATTATTTAGAAGAAAATCCTGATGATTGATAAATTGGCGTAGCGTAGTGTATATATAGTAAGTGTAACAAGGCATAGCTCGCATGAAGCCTTCAATCCTGAAGAAGGATGTGTGCAGCTAGCCATAGCCCACTACTTCCACTACGACCAAATCGGCATCCCAAGAGTTAACCGATAAAGACGCCAACCTCTTGTGGTACGGCAACTACACCGGACTGGGGTTGTCTGAAATATTTCTTCCCTAACAATCTAAGCCAAAATCGTCTACGAATACGGTCAGGACGGTCATACTCAAAAAATACAAGAACGTAAAAACAGATTCAACCATCTAAAAAGAGCATAAAGAAAATTGTGTCACGAGTATTAAATAAAATCCAGATATTAAATTTATCAACTTAGAACTATAGGTATTGTTAATGAAAAAAGAATTATTATGTATTTTAAAAAAATATGAAACACATCCTGATTTTTTGGGTGACACTATTGAAGATGTAAATCAAGTAGGTGGTATGGATGATACAGTTTTACATATTGCAGCCAGAAATAATTCTTTAAATGATGCTCTTGTATTTCTTCAAAATGGGGCATTGATCGATCTTAAGGGGGACTTAGGATATACCCCCCTACATTATGCATGCATGTTTGGAAATATAGAAATGGTGAAATTACTCCTTGACAATGGATCTGATAAAAATATACAAAATGAATTTGGAGAGAATGCTGTTAGTATTGCAATTAACTCATCCAGCGAGAATAAAGAGAAGATAGTAAAACTATTAAATAATTTTAAAAAACGTAAATAAAAAATAGATTATAAATCAATATTGGTGGGCTATAGTCCGCATGAAACCCCTAATCTTAACAATATGGTATTGAAGGAAATATGCTTCTATCAAAAAATTTATGGAGGATACTTTTATGTTCAAATTAAAATTATTTCCCGAGGATTTTTTTAATCTATGTATTAAGCGTAAAGGAGAAATTAAAAAGTTAGATAAACTTCCCAAGTTAGATAACAACTATTTGTTATTTATTACTAAGTATCAGGAGATAGAGATAATACCTGATATTTATCTTTTTAATTATGAAGAGGCTTTAAATGAAAATAGATACTTAGAGTGTCATTATCCCGAAATATCAAGGTGTTTTTGGAGTATTGGACAAGCGGGGCAGGGAGATGGATGGTTTTTAAATAAAATAGATAATACCATTTTGCATTATAATCATGATAGTGGAGAATATACCAGATCTGGATTTACAAATTTAGGGATAGATTTCTCACAATTTATCCAGTTGGCTTTGTTATACAGAGATTTAGAATACCTATTAGATGAAGGAGAGACACTTACGGATAATATAAAAACTGAGTTTATATATTCAGTAAATAGTATAAGTAATAATTTGTTTAATGTTTATCCATTTAAGTATTTTTAATTGGAATATTCAATAAATTTATTAAGTAATCCGTAGCCCACACAAAACTTTCAGTCCTGACGTATCATGTAAGTGGAGAACTGAAAGGGAGATACCCTCATGGCGTGCCCTTTAATATGTTTGGATTACCTGATTTTAGTCGTTATTCAGTGAAAAATGTTATTATTGGTAAACCTGTTAGTGATTATAAAGATTTTAAGAAGGCAAATATATTGGCTTTTGGAAAAAATAATCCTTTTGGTGCAAAAGCTCCTCTGGGGTTTGTATGGCATCATGATACAGGAGGGATGACGAGGCTACTTCCTAAAGATATACATAAGTCTGTTAAACATACAGGCAGTGCGGTCCAACATCAAACAAGGAAGGGAAAAGGGAAAAGGGAAAAGGAAAACGTAAAGGAAAGTGTTAAATAACTTAGTAAAATTAGTATTAGGAGTAATTTAAAAATGAATATTAAATTTAAGAAATTTGGTTTAAGCCCAGATGACATACAACAGATGAAAAATTATGGAATTTTGCCAGATAAGAGGACTTTAAGAAGTTTAAGTAAAGCATATAATTCAATCAACCCTAGTATTGAAGATATTATTAAATTTCAAGATAAATTAGGTTTTAAGATTGATACAGATTATGTTGATTTTTTACTTAGAAATAATGGAGGGGTTCCATCAAAGGTTAGAATAAAAGGTAATAAGATAGTTATTGATCATTTTTTGTCTTTTAAGTCTGATTATAAACTTAACTCTATCATTGATATATATCCCGATTTTCAACAATATGGATTGCCTATTGCAGAAACTCCTTCTGGTGATAGTATCATTTTGTCTTCAGATGGAAAAATTCGTTTTTTTAATCATAATATCGACTCTATTGATGAAGAGATCGGAGTGATTGCAGATAATTTTTTAGAATTGCTTGAAAAATTATATTAGCAATCTATGCCCTGTATAAAGCAATCCGTAGCCCACACAAAACCTTAAGTCCTGACGTGGAGTGTGTGCGGTACAAACGTAGTTTCTGTTTTCAGACGACCTAAATCCTTTTTCGAAGTCGTCTGAAATATTTGTTCTTTAACAATCTAGGCCAAAACCGCCCAAGAATACGGTCAGGACGGTCTGACGACCCGGATTCCTACGAACCGCTAGCGCAAGTCCGCGATTGGACAACTGAAGACGGAGAAAACCACCAGCAAACCCACTACTTCCACTGCGACCAAATCGGCATTCCAAGAGAGATGACTGATAAGGACGGCAATCTGATTTGGTTTGGTGACTATACCGGCTTGTGCCATCTGAAAGGGGAGACGAACGTAACGGAAACGGCACACCAGCCGTTGAGGTTGCAGAATCAATATGCCGACCTCGAGACGGGGCTGCATTACAACTTCTTCAGTTATTACGAGCCTGAGGCGGGTCGGCTTGTTAATGAAGAGACCATATTCTCAAAAATGGTTGTAAAAATCTTCCAATAATTTAACATTCTATGCTACAGAAAAGGAAAAGTATTATGAAAATCTTTAATTGGGAAAAAAACAGAACTTTATATAGATATCTTAAGAATGGTGATTTATTTTGTTTTAAAATAGCTGATAAATTATTCGGTTACGGTAGAATAATCGCTAAAAATAAGCTTGGTGCCACTGTAGGAATTTTTGATTTGTTTACTTCAAGCCCAGTTGAGCTATTCGATTATAAAAATGCTGGAAATTACCCAATTTTATTCAAAACCGTTTTAGACTGTCATACCTTATTTGAATCAAAGCTAGAGTCAGACTGGCGGATAATTGCTCAAGATCCCGATTACCAAGAGCCAACCCCAAGTGAAATTACTTCCATTAATCCTGCTTTAGGAGTGGCTCACAATGCAGATTTTTCCATTGCACAAAAAATAGATGAAGAGGAAGGTAAACAAAGAATATTCGAGAGAATTGAATTACGTGAAACACCAAGAAGTCATTATCATATCCTAAGTTTGCTTATTCGTTATAAACCAGAAATTTTTAATTTACCTATTGAATCATTTGCAGAATTTGGAGATTTTATTTCGGATGAGTTTCAAAAAATTCACCACCGGAATTTAAAAGCGTGAAAAGCAAGCCGTAGCCCGCACAAAACCTTCAGTTCTGACGTAGGATGTGTGCAGTACGCACGCACGCGGTTTTTGCTGTTTAGATGACCTCAATCTTCTCTTTGGGCTCGTCTGAAAAAGGACGATAGGATTTATAAGGATGCGTATCAGCCGTTCAGATTGCAAAATCAGTATTCTGATGAAGAAACCGAGCTGCATTACAACTTCTTCAGGTATTACAAGCCTGATACAGGTCGGTTTGTGAATCAGGACCTGATTGGGTTGTGGGGTGGGGAGAATTTGTATACTTTTTCTCCTAATACACAATCTTGGGTAGATTTTTTAGGTCTTCGCGGTGTTTATTTTTTTACAGACATGACCCAATCATATATTGGTAAAGGTCCTTTATCACGAATGAGACGATCAATTAGGTATAGAACTGGGCCTAAACAATCAAATCCAATGTCTAAACCTACTGCTTGTGTCCATGTTAAATTAAAAAGCGATAAAATGGCACTTATGGTAGAAGCCTGATTAATGGCGATTCATAATGCAAAATTGAATCCATCATTTATGAACAAAATACTCTCAAATGGTGTAAAACTATATGCTGATAAAAATACTACTGCTAGAGAAAGAAATATAGCCGATTGTTATGCAAAAGTTACTCGAAAGGGAATTTCTTGGGATAGCAAACAAAGAAATGCACCTTGTTCAAGATGTAAACCAAGTGTTGACGGTGCTGGCGGTGTATATGATTAATGAAAGGATAAATTATGAATATAGAATTGCATATTGAAAAAGTACAATCTCTTTTAGATCAAATGGATCTACAAAAGAAATGTAAATTTTCAGCTTGGTGCTGTAATGCACTACTTCTTGAGAAAAAGATAAAAGAAAATATGACTAAAATAACTAATTTAAACGAGAACTACCAACTCTGTGATGCTATTATTAAAGCTGGTTGGTATGATTTCTCCCAAATAAATATTGGAATCTCTCAAAAAGCTATAGAGGATATAAATTGGGATGATGATGATCTATTAAATGACATGGTAGAAACGCAAGGAACTATAGAATTATTAGCTTCGATTCGAAATATGTTACTAGGTATACAACAAAAATCATCTGATAGTTATTATTTTGCTGCATGTGCTGAAAACGTAATTAACTGGAAAGATGCTTTAGCGAATTTCCCATACTCCAAAGATGGCAAAATAGAGGACGAAAATTTAAAACGTGAATATGAAATTCAATTGTTATTTTTAGATGATTTAAGTAATAATCTAATTACTTTACAGGATCTTAAAAAATATAGATAAACAGATGTAAGCCTAAGCAGCCTAAAATCGTTTAGTAAGCCGTAGCCCACACAAATACCTTCAATTCTGACGTAGGGTATGTGCAGTACGCACACAGTTTCTGTTTTTCAGACGACCTCGAAAATCAAACCCGCTTCGCTTGGGACGGGAGCCACCTCTTGCAAGAAATTAATTCGGCCAGCAGGTATACCTATATCTACACTAATCCTGACAGCTACGAACCCCTGACACAGGTACATAACTCGACCAACGAAGACGGAGAAAGCCGGCAACAAACCCACTACTTCCACTGCGACCAAATCAGCATCCTGAGGGAGATAACGGACATCCACGGCAATCTCTTATGGTACGGCGAATACACCACCTGGGGGCGTCTGAAGAAGGACGAACGGTTTGATAAAGATGTGCATCAGCCGTTCAGATTGCAAAACCAGTATTGCGACCGTGAGACGGGGCTGCATTACAACTTCTTCAGGTATTATAAGCCTGATGCGGGTCGGTTTGTGAATCAGGATTCTATCTTACTATTAGGTGGGAGCAATTTGTATAGTTTTACTTCTAATACAAATACATGGTGGAATCTAACTCCTGTGAAACACCCCCATACTGGAACTATACACGGTACTGGGTCTGCTCTACGAACACATTTTCCATATAGCACCCCAACAGGAATAATTAACCAAATTGTTCCTAGATAATAGATATAAAAATTGAATGAAGGATATTAATTTATGGATAATTTCAAAAAAATTCTTGTAGATATACAAGATTTAATCAAATCTAGTAATGGAAACTTAATTAATTATGGAAAATCAAATTTTATTTTTAAAAATAGATATGATGTTTCTTTAGATGAGATAAATGATTTTGAAAAAAAATATAAAGTCAAATTCCCTAAAATATATAGAGAATTTCTTCTAACAGTAGGATCTTGTACTTTGTTTCAAGATGAGTTACTACCTGGATTCGATTTTTTAGCTCCTAACGAGCTTTATGATTTTACACAACAAGTTTTTGAAGGAACTGATTGTAATTTATTCCCTAATATCTTAATTACTATTTCCATTCCAAGAACTGGCGAGCAAGCTGGTTTCCTTCTTACAAAAGAAAATGAAAATTTTGGTGTTTTTTTTCCTGATATTCCTCCTGAAGAGTGGGAAGAGGATACTGAATTTGAAAAATTTGAAGACTGGCTGGAAAACTTGATGAAAGAAAAACTAGAGGAAATTTAAAAAATTTTGAATAACCAATTGAAAAAAATATTTATTATTTAGAAAATCTAACAAAAATAATACCATGCCGTCTGAAAACACTATCCTAAACCTTTTCAGACGGTCTCGAAACCCCAACCCACTTCATTTGGGACGGCAGCCATTTGCTACAGGAAGTACACCTGAACAGCAGGTATACCTATATCTACACCAATCCTGACAGCTACGAACTGCTGGCGCAAGTCCGCGATTGGACAACCGAAGACGGCGAAAACCGCCAACAAACCCACTACTTCCACTGCGACCAAATCGGCATCCCGAGAGAGATGATCGATAAGGACGGCAATCTCTTGTGGTACTGCGAATACACCGCCTGGGGTCGTCTGAAAGAGGAAACCAAGGTAACGGATAGCGCTTACCAGCCCTTCCGCCTGCAAAACCAGTATGCCGACCGTGAAACGGGGCTGCATTACAATTTCTTCAGGTATTACAAACCTGATGCGGGTCGGTTTGTGAATCAGGATCCGATTGGGTTGTGGGGTGGTTTAAACTTTTACTGATTTGCGCCGAATACTCAAAGTTGGATAGATCCCAGTGGAAATATAACTTTTATACCGATTCTAATTGCGATGTGAGTGGTTACACTTTCAGGTGCTGCAACAGATGCAAGTATGCAAGTTGCTTCTAATATAATTAATGGTAAAGAATGGAATGATATTAATTATGGAAGTGTGGCACTTGGAGCTGGTATCGGTGCGATAACAGGAGCTGTTTTAGGCAAAGCTGCAAAATTATGTGTTGGCAAGTGTCAAGCAAAAAATTTCTTTAAAGGGACAAGATACACAGAAAAAGTTAAAAACAGGCTTCATCAGGAGATTATCATAGTTGCCCTAAGGTTGTTGATAGTTTTTCAAGATATGGTAAAGTATCAAAAATTAAAGGTGATGATGGAATAACACGACAAAAACTAGAAATACCTGGAAGATATAAAGGAAAAGAAGGGGTTTTTGAATATATAAAAGAGTCAAATGGCAACATTAATCACCGTCTATTTAAACCTAATAAATAACCACTGGAGTATATTTATGAATAAATTAATTAGCATTTATATTAATAATGGAGTCAGTTTATTTGAACAAGGAGAAAATACTGTAATTATACCTATAGAATTATCTAATGATATTATAGATATTTTAGAAAATTTAAATTTTTTTATTTTAGGAGGAGATTTATATAAAAAAAATAATAATAAATTTGAACATACTTATTATAATTGGTATTATGAAGGAAATATTCAAAGTGACAGTATTATAAAAACCAGAAAATATCTAGATAACTTTAAAAATAATCAAAATTTATATGTATCATTCGTTTTCAAATAAAACAATCAGCAAGCAGAGATTGAGTTGAGATCCTGGTTAAAGTGTCTGAAACAAAACCAACCGTACCAACGGCGACAAACTAGTCATGCCCAGCCACAAAAGCATACTTTCCCACACTGCCACCAAACCAGCCAGATCGCTGATGCATTCCTCCTCGGCAAGTATGGAGCCGCAGCTTTTATTCCGACTAATACGGGATAGGCTTGCTCGGCGAATGCTGGAGCGTGCTGGGTTGCTCGCACATCATCCGCAATGTGGCCGGATTGTTATCGGAAAAAGACGTAACATAGAAAGGTGCTAATATGGAAAAATATGAGGAAAAAGTAAAAAAGGAATTAGACAATTTAACAAATACACAAAGATTACTTTTTGGAGCATGTTGCATCGATAGAATTTTACATTTTATAGAAGATTTTGATAAGTTTTTAGAAGAAAATCATATTAAAAGAGTAACTAAAGAGCCATATTTTTCCTTATGTACTGAGTTGCTAGATAGAATGTTTTTATATATTAGTATAAACAAAGAAATTTCTCCTGATAAGATTAAAAAAACGTTGAATATATTAAATGAAATTATTCCTGACACAGAGAATTTTTCAGATAACGTGGCTATATTTACACAAAATACCATGATAGGATTATCATATCTATATGATTTCGTAAATAATAATGAATTAATTTTTATTATAAATTGTAGTGATAAAGTAATTGAAACAATTGATATTATGTATTACGAAACAGATTATGAACAGCTTGATATGTATTATGAAGAAGATTATAAAATACAATTTAATTGTATTGAAATGATAAAAACAGGGAAAGATATAGCCAAATTACGTAAATATAATCAATTAACTAGAGTAAATAACAAGCCGTAACCTGCGTACTGGGTGCGAAAGGTATGCATGCGTTTTTTTGTTCCAATAACCTCTCAGGCCGTCTGATTCCCAACCAATTGCAGCCAACTTTCAGACGGTCTTTCTCATTCTTGAACAATTCAACTTCTCACTAACGTTTACGACCACGACGGTAACCTGATATCGCCTATCGTAAGGGGATGGTCGATTGGAATAATCAAAAACAATCCTGCAAGAATTCTTGCAGGATTTTCTTTTATAGCAGACCTTCTAGAAGGCCCTTCATAAAGTTTTCAGAATTGAATTCACCGATATCATCGATTTTTTCACCAAAACCAATCAGCTTAACAGGAATATTGAGTTCTTCACGGATGGCTAAAACAACACCACCTCGGGCAGTTCCATCAATCTTGGTTAAGACAATTCCTGTAACAGGAGTAATTTTTGAAAACTCTTTAGCTTGTACTAGAGCATTTTGTCCTGTTGAAGCATCCAAAGCTAGGAAGGTTTCATGAGGTGCTTCTGGCACTACGCGTTTGATGATACGACCAATTTTTTCCAATTCTGCCATCAAGTTTTCTTTGTTTTGCAAACGACCAGCTGTATCAATCATCAAAATATCAATACCTTCTGCTACTGCTCGCTCCATCCCATCAAAGACAACGCTGGCTGGATCTGCTTTCTCAGGACCTGTTACAACAGGAACATCTACACGACGACCCCATTCTGCTAACTGAGCAACCGCACCAGCACGGAAGGTATCTGCTGCAACCAGCATGACTTTCTTGCCAGCTTGTTTGTATCGGTGTGCCAATTTCCCGATAGAAGTTGTTTTCCCGACTCCGTTGACACCTACAAAGAGCATGACTGTCAAACCATCTTGGAAGTTGATGCTTTCATTGTATTGTCCATCTTTCTCGTAGAGCTCCACTAATTTTTCAATGATGACACGACGAAGGGCATCAGGTTTCTTAGCATTTTCAAGCTTGGCTTCATAACGCAATTCTTCAGTAAGATTTGAAGCCACCTGCACACCAACGTCACTCATGATGAGCAGTTCTTCCAATTCCTCGAAGAATTCTTCATCGACAGAACGGAAGTTGGCAAAGAAGGCATTCAAACGAGCACCAAATCCCGTACGCGTTTTCTTGAGACTGCGGTCATATTTTTCCTGAACGGTTTCTTCAACCTGAGGAAGTTCTTCTACGACTTCAGAAGCTAGCTCTTCTCTGGTTTCTAGAGATTCTTGGCTCTCTTCTTCTAAAACTTCTTCAGGCTCTTGGCTTTGCTCTGGTTCATCAACTTCTATCTCAACCTCTTCTTGAGCCCATTCCTCAACTGCTTCTGGCTCAATCACTTCTTCTGTAGACACCTGAGGAATTTCTTCTTGAGCAAGAGTTTCTTCGACTTTGTCCCCTGCAGTCTCTTCCTGAGAAGTTTCTTCGACAGCTGTTTGGGGTGGTTCAACCTCTTCTGATAAATCAAGATTTTCCAGAGCTTCTTTTACAATATCTTCGATTTTCGGCTCTTCTTTTTTCCCGAATAAACGGTCAAATAATCCCATATTCTAATTCTCCTTTAGCACGTATTCTTCGATAGCCCAGGCAACGGCTTCTTCGTCGTTGGTCATCGGCGTAATGACATTGGCAACTGCCTTAACCTCAGGAACTGCATTCTGCATAGCAACTCCCAGACCTGCCCACTCAATCATAGAAAGGTCATTGGCCTCGTCCCCACAAGCCATGACTTGACTTTGGTCAATTCCCAGGTGTTTAATTAATTTCGCTAAACCTGTTGCCTTGTGGACGTTTTTCGGTGACCATTCCAATAACATTTCACGCGATTTGAAGATTTCATATTGGTCAAACAAATCTGGAGAAATCTGTTGAATGGCTGCATCCAAGGGTTCTTGGGCAAAGGCGGTCACACATTTATTATAAGTGATCTGACTGGATAGCTCTTCAAAAGCGACTGGCACGAAAGTCAGAGCTGGGTTGAACTTAGCATAGAGACTTTCTTGGTCCGACTGGATTTGGTAGACTGTTCCTTCTG
>ERZ773070.686-NODE-686-length-23586-cov-18.524160_pt1 | contig 23586 bp, 30 predicted proteins | sample MGYA00580618_ERZ773070 | MGnify/ENA primary metagenome ERZ773070 (study PRJEB29015, sample SAMEA2738023) | human oral metagenome | biome: human oral; feature: human-associated habitat; material: dental | place: China | collected 2019 ... | reverse complement strand
CTGTGGTATAATAAACAGATATGAAACAGAGGACTTTTGCAATTGATACACCAACGAAAGTTGGGGAAATGATTACCGTGGCGGGCTGGGTACACTCCCGGCGTGATCACGGTGGGCTGATTTTTATTGACCTACGCGACCATACTGGGTTGGTGCAGCTGGTGATTAATCCTGAGCAGGCGGAAGCGTTTCGTTTGGCGGAAAGCTTGCGTGATGAGTTTGTGATTCGTGCCAGCGGTGTGGTGACGGAGCGCGGCGAAGGTTTGAAAAATCCAAATATCGCCAGCGGTGATGTGGAAATTGTGGTGGAAAATCTGGAAATCTTGAACCGTGCTGAAACTCTGCCGATCCAGCCGTTTGCTGAGGAGAATCAGGCAGGCGAGGACTTGCGTTTTAAGTATCGCTACCTCGACCTGCGCCGCCCGAAGATGCAACAGATGTTGAAAAAACGTGCCGAAATGTACCGACGGATGCATCAGTATATGGATACTCGGGACTTCATCGAGATTCAGACGCCGATTTTGGCAAATTCTAGCCCTGAGGGTGCGCGCGATTTTCTGATCCCGAGTCGTTTGCAGGAAAATAAGTTTTATGCGCTGCCGCAAGCACCTCAGCAGTTCAAGCAGCTACTGATGGTTGGTGGTGTGCCGCGGTATTACCAGTTGGCGGCGTGTTTCCGCGATGAAGATCCGCGAGCTGATCGACTGTACGGTGAATTTTATCAGCTGGACCTGGAAATGAGTTTTGTTGAGAACGGTGAGGAGGTTCGTCAAGAAGTCGAGCCGTTGATGTGTCAGCTAGCGACTGATTTTGCAGGCAAGAAATTGCTGGATTTGAGCGACCTGCCTGTTGGTGATGGCAGTCCAATTCCGCGCATTTCCTACCGCGACGCCATGGAGACGTACGGCTCGGACAAACCAGATTTGCGCTTTGGCATGGAGCTGATTGATCTGACTGATGTATTCGCCGACACCGAATTTGGCGTGTTCAAAAATGCTGAGTGCATCAAGGCAATTTGCGTGAAAAACGGCGCCAGCCTTAGCCGCAAGCAAATCGACCAATTCACTGACATTGCTAAAAGTGAGGGGGCGGGTGGTTTAGCCTATATTAAGTACATGACAATCAAAAATACAGACGAGGAGCATGGTGATACGATCCCGCTTGTTGGTAGTAACTTTTATGGCTATGATGTGATTTCGCCAGTAGCAAAGTTCTTGTCAGACGAAGAACATAAACTACTTATAGATACAATGAAACCTGAAGACGGTGATGTTGTCTTCTTCGGCGCTGACACACGTTCAGTCGTCAACGCCGTGCTTGGTCGCTTGCGTAACGAATTTGCCACTCACTTCAACTTGAAAGACCCGAGCGTGGTGGCCTTTGCCTGGATTATCGATTTTCCGTTCTATGAATGGGACGACCACGGCAAGAAGCTTGATTTTGGACACAATCCATTTGGTATGCCAAAGGGCGGTCTGCAAGCATTGGAGTCGGTTGCTACTGACGCTGACAAGCTCGCCATAGTTGCTGATCAATTCGACATGGTGATGAACGGCTACGAGATTTGCTCGGGTGGCGTGCGTAACCACAATCCAGCGGTGCTGTACAAAGTATTTGACCTACTTGGCTTTAGCGAAAGTTACGTTGAGGAAAAGTTCGGCGCCATGCTGGGCGCCTTCAAATACGGTGCGCCGCCACACGCTGGCTGTGCCTTTGGCGTTGACCGCATTCTCATGGAACTCATCGACGAAAATAATGTTCGCGAGACCTTGGCCTTTCCAAAGAACGGCTCGGGCGTCGACGTGATGATGAACTCACCGTCAACAGTTGACCAGGCGCAGTTACGAGAATTAGGACTATAATATAATCACGGCGGAGCCAACTGCCGTGATTATATTATAATGACAGGCGAGTTATTTTTGCCGCTTTTTCTGGCTGATAAATTGTGCAATAAGACCAATGATAACAACCAGAACTGCAACGTAAAGTAATCCATTAATCAACCAGGCGGCAAGGCGAAAAACATTGCTCAATACCCAAGCGATGATGACCAGGATTGCGATACTGTAAATTAATTTAGGAAAAGACATGTATCTATTATACCATCTACCGCGAGCTAAGCATATTGTCAAACCACCCCTTAGTATGGCAATCCCGAAAGTTCCAAGCCCCGGGGCTTTCGGTTTTGTAACTCCAGTAAAACCAAGCATCAACGTTTGATGGTACGGCAAGTTGCGATTGGCAGTGAGTGTATTCGGCATTATCGCTGGCGATGCCTGGCGGCAGAGCGGCACTCCACTCGCCGATGATCAATGGCTGCTGACGAGAATAGCTGCGGTATTCGCCAGATCGTTGATCAAGTACCTGGCGGTGGTGAGTCAGTGAGTCTGCTTGATTGTCCGTATCCGAAAAGCATTGGTAATGATGTATATCCAGCGTATTAGAGCCGATACGCCCCGACCACCACGCTGGCTGGTAACAATCAGACGCCACGATGCGCACATGAGGCGGCAATTGAGCACGTAATTTCCGGCTCATTTTGCGTGTCCACCACCACAACTGCCACCGTTCACGCCGTGTTGTCACCAAGGGTTCATTGAGCAGTTCGATGCCCCACAGCGCTGGATGCCCGCCGTATTCATTGGCAATATCCAGTAGTATCTGTGTGGTCTTTTGCTGATTGGCGCGTTGATACCATTGAACGTTACCGGTATTGCCACTACCGCTGTGGTCACTGGCATTTTGGGCACCAGGCGCAGCGTGCAGGTCGAGTAGCACCTGTAGGCCATAGCGTTTGGCTGTGTCCATCAGCCAATCAATTTGCGGTTTTGCTGATAGATAGGGTGGCTGATCCTCGAGTGCCCAATAACCAATCGGCAGCCGTATCAACTGCACACCAGCGTGCGCTAACCATTTAAGGTCAGCTTCCTGGATGAATGTTTGTCGATGCCGCTGGATGTGCGCCTGGCCGTCTGTGGTTTTAGATAATTCATATTCGTTGGTCGCGCCTGTTCCGGCAAATACACTTGGCGTCATCCATTGTTCAAGCACCAGCCAACCGCCTAGGTTAACGCCGGGCATGGCAGGTGAGGAAGAACGACCAATCATATCTCTACTGTAGCATGAATAAATTGCCGAATTATAGCGAAACGGATATACTGAAGGTAATGTATGATCAACACGAAGTCAGTGTAAAAGTGGCGCTGTATAGTAATGATGGCAAGTGTGTGCTAATGATGTATTATCCGCACGATGATGGTTTTGGCCTACCGGGCGGGCATATTGATGCCGGCGAGATGCCTGATGCGGCATTAGAGCGGGAGCTGCGTGAAGAGCTAGGTATTACAATTGATGCCACTCCGGCTGGCTTTTATGTGCGCGACCCATATGATACCACCGCCAAAAACCATAAAATTATTCTTGGCTATACGGCCACAATTGACGGTAATATTGAAATACCGGATCAAGCGTGTGATGGCGGCGAGGAGCGCCCGACCTGGCTCGCTCGAGCAGAGGTCGAAACTACTGACAAGCTCGCACCGGGTTATCGGGATTTTGTGCTGAAGTGGTGGCCATAAGGACTATAACCGAACGCCTAGCCATGCTGCCAAAATGTCCCCGGCAAAATAAGCCAGTCCAGCGGCGACTGCTCCAAGGAGGAGGGTGATGGCGGCTTCTCGCCATGGTGATTGCTTGCCGACCCTGCCTTTGATGAAGCCAATCGCCAGGAAGGCAACCGCTGTTAGCGCGGAGCTGACATAAAACAGGGTGGTGCCTGGTGCTTTTGAGACCGCAACGACGTCGACTAAATAGGGCAATACCGGTACGCTACCGACTACGACAAAAGCAAGGAAAGTGACCGCACCGATGATTTTAGGGGAGGCTCGTTTTTGAGTGTCGCGGGCTGATTCTTCGTGCTCGGCACTGGCCGCTAAGTAGGCGCTGGAGCCCATTGAAAATCCGTCAGCAATTAAATTTGCAATACCCAAGATAAGGATAACCGCGCTGGAGATTCCTGCTCCAGCCGATGCTGCCACTACGGCAAAGGTCGTGACTGTGCCGTCAACTGCACCGTACACAAATTCTGAAATGTATCGTCTAAAAAATATATTCATAGCCATACCAGTGTACCATACATGGTGTAATAAGCAGAATAATTATTCAATGTTGCGTACCCGGACATCCTGCCAGTCGCTGTTGTGGCGCAGTTCTGCATTGGCGCCAGCAAAGACCGCCTTCGCCTTGGTGTCATCTGCCAGCGTCCATAGGAACCAGGCAGTCATATATGCATCACCGTATTCTAGCACATCTTTATGACCAACTGATTTACGCCGCGCAATGACTCCTGGCTTATCCCCCCGTAATACATCAAAATTGTGCTTCAAGTCGTCGAGTGGACTGATGGCAATACTGTCACTAGCGCCAGTTCCTGCCATCATGAACACCGCTGTGTTAAGGCGTGAGACGTCGTATGCCCATTGATTATTGTTAGCAGTGCCGCGACTCACACCGCTAGCGGTGTAAAGCGAAGAATACTTATTGCTATTACTATACTTAGTAGCAGCGTTAATCGCTCCTGCGCCACCTTGCGAATGTCCAGCGATCCCAATTTTATTAGTGTTGATTAGCCCGCGCACTGGACTCTCTTGGGCAGTGTTGTATTGCAGAGCAGCATCAAGCATAGCGGAGGTTGATGCACCAGTACCAGCCCAGCCATCCTCATTACCGATTACGACGAAGCCCCAACTGGCGAGGTGCTCAAGAATTGGTGTGTAGGTGCTAGCTGGTGTTGCCGTACCATTTACCATTACAATCAGTGGAAAAGTCTGGTTAGTGTTCTGGTGCTCAGGGTAATAGAGACGATAGGCCTTAGAACCATCTGTATTATTTTGAATATAATGCGCTACTTTGTAGGGTCCGGTCTTGGTGTAATGTTGTTCGAGGTTGCCACTAGGACTAAGTTTATCAGCGTAGCCAGCCGCTACACCATCATCTCCGGTAATACTTTGGTTGAGATATTGCATGACCAACAGCAGAATCCCAAAGCAGATAATAAGAATGATGGTGATAATCCCGAAAACCTTGAATAATTTTTTCATAATTGCCCTTTCGCTAGGTGAATTACTATAATAAGACTTATTATACACCAAGTGTATAGTTATAGTAAACTAACTATACACTTGGTGTATAAGGATAATAATTTAATCAGGTCGCCGCTCAGACTGATCATGTAATGATAAATGCTCAAGATCAGGTATACTGGAGAGAATGAATGATAGTGATAAATGCGTCCACTTTCAAGCATTGATTCATCAAAAGAGTCGTGAGCTATATCGACCGATGCCGTGGCGTGACCAGCCAACGCTCTATTATGTACTAGTAAGTGAGCTGATGTTGCAACAAACGCAAGTTGCTCGCGTCTTGACGAAGTTTACAGAGTTTACCGCAGAGTTTCCGGACATTGAGTCGCTGGCAGTGGCCGAGCTGACCGAGGTGCTCCGCGCGTGGCAGGGGTTGGGCTATAACCGCCGCGCTCGATACCTCCACCAAACAGCGCGGGCCATCGCTGGTGGTGCTCTGGTGACCACTCTCCATGACCTCGTTAAATTACCGGGTATTGGTATCAATACCGCTGGCGCCATCATGAACTATACTTACCAAGTGCCAACACCATTCATCGAAACCAATATTCGCACAGTCTATCTCAATCATTTCTTCGCAGACCAGACGGCAGTAGCGGATCGTGACATCTTGCCTATTGTCGAGCAGACGATGGACCAGGTAAATCCACGCCAGTGGTTTTGGGCATTGATGGACTATGGTAGTGAGCTCAAATTTCAGGGAAAGGGTAAATTATCCGCCAGTCGTCATTACGCCAGGCAATCGCAATTCACTGGCAGTCTCCGTCAGATGCGTGGCGAGATTTTGCGTCGGTATGTTGACGGTCAGTCGCTGGCCGAAATTACCGCAAAGTTACAAAACGATGCGCGGTTTATGGCGGCGCTGGATGGGTTGCGGCGAGATGGTCTCATCACCACAGAGTGACAGGACAGAGTGCTAAGCTATTGACATTTCAAACTGCCTATGCTATCATAGACACAGTCAATACGACAAACATAAACAGTAACAAAGGAAAGGTATGGAAGACATGCAAACAGTTATTATACTGATGACCGTAGTGATCATTATCCACTCGGTGACGATTATCGTCTTGTTCGGTGTAATAATTTCACTGCTGACGAAGCTTAAGCGCCTCGTCAACCAAGCCGAAGCGGCGGTGTCCAACATCGCTCAAGCAACTGAGTGGCTGTCTCCAGTAAAATTATTTACTGAAGTCCTGCAACTCTTTCGCAAAAAATAATCATCTGTTCCATATATCAATTTAATAGAAACAAACAAGGAGATATATATGAAAAAAGTATTAACAGTTCTCGGCGCCGCAGCGGCTGGTTTTGCGGCTGGTATTTTGACCGCACCAAAAAGTGGCAAGGAAACTCGTGCTGATATCAAGAAAAAAGCTGGCGAGCTAAAAACAGCAACTGCCAAGACTGCCAAGAAAGCCCAGGCTGCCGCTAAGGATAGTGCTGAGGCAGTCAAGGCTGGTGCCCAAAAAGTCGGCGATGTCGTCGCTGGAACTGCTCGTACGGTTAAGGCTGATACCGAGAAGCATTTCAAGAAATCATAGTGGCAGTTTGACTTAAACGCAAAAACGCGAGATAATAAAAAAGATGAAACATCTTCGTAGTCTCGCGTTTTTTGTGTGCGGCATTGGTTTGGCTGGCGCAACGGTGTGGTCAAGCCTCGCCGTGGCACAGGCTGCACCAAGTTCGCCACCACTCCATCTGATCCGCAGTCAGTGTCAGTCCATTCGTTCGACATTGCAGCGGATTCAGCATAACGATGCTCTGTTGCGGGTTAACGCCGGCCAAGCATACAACACAATCTCGACTAATCTCATCGCCAAACTAAATAGCCGCTTGGCATTGGCGCAGATTGATAGCTCGCGAATGGTGGTGATTGCTCGCGACTACGAAGAAGCGCGCAAGGCGTTTGCCCAGCAGTACAATGAGTATGAGTCCAATTTGACGGCGCTGGTCAGGACAGATTGTACCGACAAACCGGGCGAGTTTTATGCACAGCTGATCAAGACGCGCGACGCACGTCGACAGGTCAGTGAGTCGGTGACGACGATGAGTAAACTGGCAGCGGATTATCGTGTGGCGGTGGAGCAGCTCAAGGTAAAGCTATCGAGCGGAGGTAGTCGTGGATAAGTTCAAGCGACTCGGTCGCCGGATGGCCAGGTTAATTATGCAGCATAAGCTACCGACGATGGTAGTTAGCGTGATCGTGGTGTCGATCGTGCTCGTTGGTATTTCGATGCACTTATACTATTCGTCAGATGCTTTCAGAGTGGACTTGAGTCGGCCAGATTATGTACCGTATCGAGCGCAGATTGATAACTCCAACGATCGTAATCGGGATATGTTTGAGGCGCAGGGCGAGGTGACAGGTAGGGTATTGAATGATTTCCTGCAAAAATATAAGCAAGAGGAAAAAAAGGCCGATGGTGCGCGGGCGTTTGCTAGCAATGTGTTGAGTGATGATCAGCTGGGTGTCAATGGTGGCGGCAATGGCGCCGGCGGCGCGACAACACAAGGTCAGGACGGCTCGTTGGAGTAATTCTTATTGCTAGCGGAAGGTTGGTCACATCACCTTATCATAGTTTTGTGGTTCGTTAATGGCTCGGTTCGCGATTAATTTTTATGCGTTATCGCCGTTGGGATAACAGCTAGCTCAATTTCTTGTTTTTCAAACTCTTTGAGGAGGCGGCGGCGCATCTCTGAGGTAACCGCCCATTGATCTGATGGCTGAACTTTTCCAGCAACGATCAATTCGACCGAGCGGCCGGTGATATCGCCGACGGAGACAAATTTTGGCGGTTCAATAATTTTCTTGTCCCAAGACTTTTCCTTACTCAATTGCTGACCGGTCTCATTGATGATATCAGCGGCGCGGCTGATGTCGGTACTTGGATCAAGCTGCAAGGTAAAGCGCGACATACTATATCCCATTGTTTTGTTGATGACATGCTGGATGGTGCCATTTGGTAAGTAGTGCACATTACCATCAGCATCGCGGAGCACGGTTGATCGGGTGCCGACGCGTTCGACAGTACCGCTCGCTCCCATGACATCAACCACGTCGCCGACTCGATATTGATTTTCAGCGATGATAAAAATGCCGGCCAGAAAATCTTTGACAAGTGACTGCGCACCGAATCCGAGCGCCACGCCGATGATACCGGCGCTGGCAAACAGTGGCGACAAGTCGAAGTAGAATAATTTACTGGCGACCATAGCGGCGATATAGGCAATGATAGTAATGCGCCAAAAACTACGAATCAGCTGCGTCAGCGTATTTTCGCGCTTCTCGATATCTTTGCGGTGCCATGAGCGGTGCTTGGCGGTGGAGTAGATCGCGTAGCGAATTGCCCAAGTAATGAAGATGCGGCCAAGATAATAAACGATAACCGCGCCGATGACGACACTGACCGTTTCAACCATCCGCTCGCTTACCAGCCAGCCTAGCCCATGCTCGGTCATCCATTCATCAAAGCGCGACGAATTTAACAGTTGTTTGATAAGCGTATCCGTCATGAGTTTAGTATAATGAAAAGTATGAGTTTTGTCGATCCAAATCAATTTGTCATTACCCGGCGACGCAAGAAATATAAATTCGCACTATTTAACAATTCGCCACTTTGTTTTGAGTATGATGAGTGGATGCCGCGGCCGATTGATGTGCTGGAGGTCGGTGCGGGAACGGGGCTATTTAGCGTCGAACTAGCGACGCGCCATCCCGAGCAGCGGTTTTTGGCGGTTGACGTCAAGGCCGATCGATTGCAGAAAGGGGCACGCGCAGCCGAGCGGTGCGGCCTCACGAACATCTGGTTTGTGCGGGCACGAGCAGATCAGCTGGGTGAGCTGTGTGAAGCTGGATCGCTTAACCAGTTGTGGATCACCTTTCCCGATCCGTTTCCACGCCAGCGCTCCAGCGGCAGGCGCTTAACACACCCACATTTTTTAACGCAGTACGCAAAGTTGCTTGATGAGGGCGGTGAGCTACTGCTCAAGCATGATGATCACAACTTTTTCTGCTGGAGCTTGGAGCAGCTGGTGGTGGCTGGCTGGCGGCTTCGGGAGCTAACGTTTGATCTGCACGAATCGGAGCGATTTAGCGAGCAGAGCGGTGCCCGGATCATGACAACCTACGAGCAGCGGTGGGTTGGTGAGGGGAAGGCGATTGGGTTTGTACGAGCAGGGAAATCTGTTAACCGAGCTTCATGAAACCATGCTGCATTGAGGCAAGGGAACGGTTTTTATATCGCTTGTCTTCACTGACGTCATCACCAAACCACTTTGGTGGTGTGAAGGTATTCGCACGAACCGATGCCTCCGTTTCGCGACCGCTGAATTCAATCTCTGCCGTGGCTAGTCCCGATAAGTGTCCCGCATACACATCAAGCTCAATCGTGTGCTGGTTATTGTTACTGTCAGTGAAGGGTATGTAGTATCTAGTTTTTTCAACGCGATTGCCTTCGGTCTGTGGCCAGAGTGCCTTGAACATCTCGCCAGTTATCTTAATGTTTTGCTCGCCGCGGACAACTGTACCGGCAGTCTTGACAGTTAGCTCAAACCGCTCACCATCACCGAAGCTACGAATACGTGTTTCGGATCCATCACCACTAACTGCTAAATATCCTTGCTTAAGATCAGCATGAGGATAGTTCTCTAGACCATCAGGAAGATTATCTGGGTCGATGAGCCACTTTCTTTCAACTTCTTTCAGTTGGTTTGGTCGTTCCGGTATATGAGTTTCTTTTTGTCTTTGACGTTCTTGCTCATACTTATTTTCAAAAAGATAGGCAAGGACGGCGTAGAGTTGTTCAAGCTCAGGGAATTCGTTATGGAACATGTCTCGCCATTTAATGGCTAGCTTATCATGGGAGCTACGAAGCTCGTCAATACTTGCGACGCCGAAGTCTTCTTCGACAACTCGAGTACCCTGACCGGTGATGTCAACGACAGCCGGAAGAAGTTTGTCAACGAGGCGGACAAAACGAGCCTCTGGTGTATCCTGCCTCTCATATGATGCTAACGCTTCGGCTTCAAGTAGCGGTAGTTCCTTTAGTAATTTTTTCAAGGCTATCTGTTCGCGACGTTCTTTCTCGGCTTGTTCATCTGGTGACAGGTTAAATGTTGCGACATCACCGACCTCAATCTCTATCATGTCGTGAACAAGGCTGTAGTGGCGGATACGATCTATATCAAGATTAGGGTAGAGTATTCGTGCTAGATTTGGAGCTAATGTCGCCAGTAGAAAACTGTGTTCTACATCTGTTTCACGATCTCCGTTTTTTCGTCGAGGTATGCGGTCAACGCCTGAAAAGTTATCCACCAAGCAAGAGGATTCAATTGCCAGACTTGACATTTTCAGCAGCAGTGACCATCGCTCCCTATCATATAGAAGTGTGTCGAGAGCCTGACTATTTGATGACTCTATTGATGGATATTTTTCTTGGCGTAGTGCCTCTAGCAATTCCACAGGTTTGATATTATCCACCCTAGCTTGAGCTTGTATTACTTCGCTAGCCATATTTCCTCCTTGATAATAATAGGCATTATAGCACTCATTAATTGTATTTACTTGCCAAGCATAATTCTAGCAAGTATAATTTGACTCAACTATGATTGACCAATTTATCCCCGAACATCACATTCAAAAGCATATCCTCGGTGTGTTGATGCACATGAAATATGCACGGTTTCGGGATATACGGCCGCCAAAAGTCGATACTAATCTCTATACCTACCACTTAAATATATTGAAGAAGCGAGGATTCATCATCAAGACGGATGATGGATACTGTCTCGGGCGGGAGGGGTTGTCGTACGTCGATAGAGTTAGTATTAAATCGCTCAAAATTCGTACCCAACCAAAAATTATTACTATGATTGTCGTCCAAAATGCTAATGGCGATGTGCTGCTCCAGCGGCGCACCAAGCAGCCGCATGTCGACACCTGGACACTGCCATATGGCAAACTACACATTGATGACGAGTCGGTATCGGCTGCTGCTCAGCGGGAGGTACGCGAGAAATTGGCGGTGGATCAGCTACCGCTGACACACGCAGGTGATTGCTATATTCACGTCCTGATTGAGGGGGAGATATTATCATCGACACTGGCGCACGTGTTTTATGGTGAGACTGATGAAGTCGTGGCGGGTGAAGAATTGGTGTGGGCCCGTCCGCATCGATTGGCGGATTATGACTTAGCACCAGCGGTTGAGCAAATCGTAGCACGGACGTTCTTCCGCGACCCGTTCTTTTTTGAGGAATTTGTGGCAGAATTAAATGAGGTAATTGAAAGGAGAAATATATGACAATTGATGAGTACGCCAAGAAAGCCATCGCGACACTGATTGGTACGCATGAGTATGGGGAGGTTGATGCGCGACTGATGGCACAAGTGCTTGGACTGGTTGGCGAGTCGGGCGAAGTGGCTGAAAAGTTCAAAAAGCTGGTTCGCGATAAGCAGGGAATACTGACAGACGATGACCGCACAGAAATTCTCAAAGAATTAGGCGACGTGTTGTGGTATGTTAATGCAGTGGCGCACCTGCTCGGCTCTAGCCTCGAGGAAGTTGCCCAGATGAATAACCAAAAGCTCGCCAGCCGCCAAGCCCGTCAGCAACTACATGGGCAGGGCGATAATCGCTAATATTTCTCATTGAACTCCCATACAATATGCGCTATACTCAAGCATAAGGGTAATTATGCGCATTTCTGACAGTAGTATTGAGAAGATTTTGCGCCAGGGTGAGGTAATTTCTGAGTCACAGCTGGCTGAGTTAAAAATGGAGGCGGAGCGCACGCACCATTCATTGCAGACGATTATCTTGGAGCGTAAGGTTCTGAGTGAGGTACAGCTTGGGCAAAAAATTGGTGAATATATCAATGTGCCGTTTGTGACCATTGAGCCAAAGGATATCCCTGACGACGTTCTCAAGCGTATCCCCGAGCACATCGCTCGCCAGTACAATGTCGTATTGTTTGCAGCTGATGATAATGGCGTCTTGAGCCTGGCGATGGAAGATCCGGATGATGTGCAGGCGCTGAACTTCATCCAGAAAGAGATTGGCTACAACATCAAGGTGTTCCTGGCGACAAAAAACAACATTCTTGACTGCCTGGAGAATTATCGCGGTAATATTACCGATGAGCTGGATGAGGTGGTGTCAATCCAGAGCGGTGCTGAGTCGGACTCACAAAACGTCTCTGAGGAGGAGATTTCTGAGAATTCGCCGATCGCCCAGACGGTTAACTTGCTGCTCGAGTATGCTATCAAGTCGGGTGCTTCAGACATCCACATTGAGCCGCGCGAGGATTTCGTCCAGGTACGCTATCGAATTGATGGTGTGCTCAAGGAAGTGAATAAATTGCCGCGCAATGTCCAAGGCGCGCTGGTTAGTCGTATCAAGATTTTGTCAAATCTAAAAATTGACGAACGCCGCGTGCCGCAAGATGGTCGCTTTAAGATCAAGGTTTCTGGTAAGCAATACGCGCTGCGTGTATCGACGCTGCCGATCGCTGATGGCGAGAAAATCGTCATGCGTATTTTGGACGAATCCAACCAGGCGGTTGCCCTCGATAGCCTCGGCTATTGGGGGTTGTCGTTGAGTACGCTCAAGGACGCTATGGCGCAGCCAAATGGTATGATCTTGGTGACCGGGCCAACTGGTTCGGGAAAATCGACCTCCTTGTTTAGTGTGCTGTCAGAGCTTAATACGCCGGATGTGAATATCTCAACTATCGAAGATCCGGTTGAATACAAAATCCCCGGGGTCAACCAAACCCAGACTAACGCCAAAGCCGGTATGACCTTCGCTTCAGGACTGCGCGCCCTGCTGCGTCAAGACCCGAACATCATCATGGTCGGAGAGATCCGCGACGGCGAAACTGCTAACCTGGGTGTGCAGGCAGCGCTGACCGGACACTTGGTGTTCTCAACCCTCCACACCAACAACGCCGCGACTTGTTTGCCGCGTCTATTGGACATGGGAATTGAGCCGTTCCTGATCGCTTCGACGGTCAAGGCGGTGATCGGCCAGCGCCTGGTGCGGCGATTGTGTATGCATTGTCGTCAGCAATATGTGCCGGACGCTGGGGAGCTCGCCTACATCGTTCAGATGTTTAATCTCAAGCAGGGCTCGATACAGCGGCTGCACGCACTGGAGCAGCAGGCGGCGGCTGATAAGATTGGCGGCAATACACCGCTCGGCTCGACTGACGTGACGATTCAATATTTGTGGCGACCAAATCCTGAGGGCTGTGACGAGTGCGGCCATAATGGCTTCAAGGGGCGCGTTGGTATCTACGAGGTTCTCGGTATTTCGATTCCAATCCAAAAAATGATCACTGCCAATGCCACCAGTAATGAGATTCAGCAGCAGGCGATTACTGAAGGAATGGTAACGATGCAGACGGATGGTTTCGTTAAGTCGCTGCGTGGCGTGACAACGCTAGAGGAAGTTTTGAGAGCAACAAGGGAGCAATAAATGACAAAATTTAAATATATCGCAACTAAAAATAACAATCAGCCGATCAATGGTGAGCTAGAAGCTAGTAGTCGCGCCAGTGCCATCCAGCTCATTCAAGCTCAGGGTATGAAGTTGGTCGATCTCAAGGAGGCGGGCGATGAAAAGAAGGGTTTTCGCTTTGGGGGTGGCAAGAAGTCAGTGCCGACCGAGGAGCTGGTTAGCTTTACCAGACAGCTGAGCACCATGGTGTCTGCCGGTGTACCAATCCTCAGGTCACTCAACTCAATGGCGCAGCATGCCGAGAGTCCGCATTTTCGTGAGATTTTGAATGCAGTATCTAAGGAGATTGAAGGCGGTACTTCGTTCGCTGATGCGCTGAGTAAGCACCCTGAGGCGTTTAGTGATGTGTATGTGAACATGGTGCGAGCTGGTGAAACGGGCGGTATTTTGGACGATATTTTGAAGCGTCTGGCTCTGCAGCAGGAAAAAAACTCATCAATGAAAAAGAAGATCAAGAGCGCCATGACCTATCCAATGGTGCTGATCGTCATCACTATCGGGGCGTTCTTTGGTTTGATGATTTTTGTCTTGCCAATGATTGGCAAGACGATTAAGGATCTGGCGGGCGAGGACGCAGAGCTGCCGGCGCTGACGCAGATACTGATGAGTATCAGCCAGTTTATGGTAAGTTTTTGGTATATTATTTTTCCGCTGTTATTTGGCGGTGTGTACGTCCTTCTTCGCTATATCAAGTCGCCCAAAGGTAAAGTCAAGTTCCATCATTTTGTCCTGAAAGCGCCAATTATCAGTAAGATTATTCGCAAGGTGGCGGTGGCGCGGTTTACGCGTACCTTCTCGGCGCTGATCGGTGCGGGTGTGTCGGTGCTCGAGGCACTGGAAGTGACGGCCCGGGCAGTCGGTAACACAGTGTATCAAGATTCATTGCTTGATGCCGCTAAGCGCATTAAGAATGGCGAGGTTTTGTCGCGGATTATCAATGAGCGCGAAGATCTCTACCCGCCAATCGTTGGTCAGATGCTGGCGGTCGGTGAGGAAACGGGGCAGACGGATAAGGTGCTGGTCAAGGTGGCGGATTTTTATGAGGAAGAGGTCGATGCAGCGATTAGCGGTTTGAGTTCGACGATTGAGCCGGTGATGATCGTCTTTATGGGTGGTATGGTCGGCTTGATCGCGGCGGCGGTGATGATGCCGATTACTGGATTAGCAAATCAAATTAAGGGGTAGTTGGTTTTTCAAAATGCTTATGCTATACTTAACAAAAAGAAGAGATGTGGGCAAACGATAGTGGCAAATATTTTCTACAAGTCAAAGCCGATCATCGGGCTTGATATTAACAAGGCCGGCGTTCGGGTAATGTCAGTCGATATGGCACGGATGACGGTGCATGGATACGGCGCAATTGAGCTAGATCCGGCGAAGGACGAGAGCGATGACCGGGCAGAGTATCTCTGCGGCAAGATCAATCAAATGTTTGAAAAGAATATTGTCGGACGGCTTGGCAGTAACCGCGTGGTGCTGGGATTGCCAACGACCAAGACATATGCGCGCACCTTTGCGCTGCCGATCAAGCAGGAGAATAAGATTGAAGAGGCGGTGAATCTCGAGGTCGAGCAGTATGTGCCGATGCCGCTTGATTCGCTCTACGTCGATCATCAGATTATCAAGCGCGGCAAAGAAAATTTATCAGTCTTGATGTGCGCGGTGCCGCAAAAGATCGTTGACGAGCAGCTGGCAATTGTTGAATCGTGCGGTATTGAGGTGGCGATGATTGAACCGAGTATCAATGCGGTGGCACGACTGCTTGAGCGAACCAAAGAGGGGTCGCTGCCGACAGTCATCGTTGACATCGGCCCGGCGACGACCGATATAGCTATTCTTGATGCGGCAATTCGCGTGACCGGTGGTCTAAACATTGGTGGTAATACATTGACGCTTGACATCGCGAAAAAATTGAACGTACCACTCGAGACAGCGCACCAATTCAAGGTGCTTAACGGCCTCAACACTGGCCCTCGTCAGGAAAAGATTACCGAGGCCCTAAAGCCGAGCCTGCAGCGGATCATCGGTGAAATCCAGAAAGTTATTCGCTACTACACCGATCGCTTCCCGGATGAATCCCGCCTTGAACAGGTGTTGATCGTTGGTAGCGGTAGTAGTGTGCCAGGGCTTGGTGAGTACTTTACGGGCGAGCTGACCCTGCCAGCACGAGTGGCTAGTCCGTGGCAGTCGCTGAACTTTAATAATTTAGCACCGCCGGCCAAACAGCTACGACCGCGGTTTATGACAGCAGCTGGCTTATCACTGGTGCGAGCGGAGGAGATTTGGCATGATTAATCTATTACCGCCGAAAGTTAAACGTGAGATTGTCGCCGGCCGGTCAAATGTAATATTGTGGCGCTACTGCGTGGTGTCGTTAATCCTCGGCTTCTTACTCATCGTGGCGACAGTAGGTATTTATTTGATCATGGAGCATGCAAAAACGACTGCTCAACAGACGATTGAGACGGGTAACCGTCGGGCGCTGCAGTATCAAAAAGTCCAGCAGGATTATGACTCGTTTAGTGCAAACCTCAAGATTGCTAAAGCAATCCTTGATAAAGACGTGCGGTACTCAAAGGTAGCACTCAAGATCGCTCAGGCGATGCCATCGGGAACAATTTTGCAAACGTTAACACTGGATAGCAAGAAGCTCGGCACGCCGATGACTATCAACGCACGCGGTAAAACGTATGGCGATGCACTGCGGCTCAAGGACAGTTTTCAGCAGTCAAACCTCTTTAAGGATGTTAATCTCGCCTCGGCGGTGGCCGAAAAAGAAAACAAGGACGGTTACCCGATCAATATTACAATTAATGTGACGATGGTGCCGGAGGTCGCGAAGCAATGAGTGAGAGAAAACGAGAAAAAATGACACCGGCGGTGACCATGCGGATCGTCTTTGCGCTGTCGCTAGTACTGATCTTGGTCGGCATGGGAGGGATCGTTTATTTCGGCTACACCATGCTGCAGGGTACCGCTGGGGAAGTCTCTAAGATTCAGACTGAGGCAAAAGCGGTTGACGCTAAGGTGCAGAATCTAGCGCGGCTGGAAAAGGAGATGGAGAAATATAAGGATAGTGTTGCCAAGGCTCGGCAGCTAGTAGCAGAAACTCAGCAATATCAATATCAGAATCAGATCATCAATGACCTCACTACTTACGCCAATCAATCAGGCGTTGGCATTGCTGGGTTCACCTTCACATCAGGCTCGGCTGGAGCCAAGTCAAACTCGGGTTCATCAGGAACCTCGGGTACGAATAATAGCTCCGGTTCAAACAGCGCTGCCGGGCCAAAAAGCATGAAAGTGTCGGTCCGCCTCAACGAAAAAACAGATTATATGGCGCTGCTTCGATTTATGCATTTGATTGAGCAGAACTTGACGCGGATGCAGATCGCTAGTGTCAGTATGTCCAAGGCTGAGGGGGTAGGCCAAGTGAGTACGCAAACTCTGGATGTGGAGGTATATGTTCGATGAAAAATTCACCTGATATTTCACAAATTGGTACACTGGTGTCGCGGTTTTTCCATCGCTACCACGTTATCCTCTATACATTGACGGTGGTGGTTGGTGTGTCGGTGGCAATTTTCCTGCTCTACAGTCTACTCGCCTCGTCGAATCCAAAAGAAGATACCATCCAACAACAGACGACGCGATTTGACCAGAAGACGATTGACCAGATCAACAGTTTCCGCACGCGCGATACCGCCAACGCCAATTTTAGTCTGCCGGCGGGGCGGACGAACCTGTTTGCCGAATAGCGTGGATATCGCTATAATGTGAGAAGTATGCTAATTTCTGCTGAACGATTTGATAACGCACCGGTGATGAGCCTACAGACTGGCTCGGAGCTGGCACGGACATCGCGGGCGGTGATCGACCCGCGCAATTTATCGATCGTGGCGTATGAGCTAGAAGGGCCGACGCTTGATCAATCGCCGAGTTTACTGCGGATCGCCGATGTGCGGGAAATTGGGCCGCTGGGTCTGATCATTGATTCGGCGGACGAGCTGATTATGCCGAGCGACGTCCTGAAGATCAAGGAAGTATATGAGTTTCAGTTCGCACTAGTTGGTAAGCGGGTCATTGATGAAAAAAAGCATAAGGTTGGCAAGGTCATCGGCTACACGTTGGAGGCCGGTAATTTTGTCATTCAGCAGCTCCGAGTGCGGCGACCGCTACTCAAGAGTTTTGGCGATACTGAACTGCTGATTCATCGTTCGCAGATCGTTCGTGTGACTGACGAACATATCGTTGTCAAGACGCCAGAGATCCGCCACAAGGAGCCGGTTGTGCAGCCACAGGCAACGTTCGAAAATCCATTCCGAAAGGCGCATCCTGCGGCCGAAGCTGACGGCAGCGACAGCAAATGAGCCAGATTATTACCAGTATCACAGCGATGCAGCAGCTAGGTCAGGTGATTGGGCACAGCCTGAAGGGTGGTGAGGTGATTGAGCTGGTCGGGGACATCGGCGCTGGCAAGACAACGCTAACGAAAGGTGTTGCCGAGGGCCTCGACATTACCGAGCCAGTGCAGAGCCCAACATTTACTATTTCCCGCGTGTACCAGTCGCCGGGCGGCTTGACGCTGGCTCACTATGATTTTTATCGATTGGGTGAGGCGGGTATCATGGCGGAGGAAATTCGGGAGGTAACCATGCAACCACAGACCGTAACAGTGGTTGAGTGGGCGGATGCCGTCGAGCAGGCGCTGCCGGCCGATCGACTGACAGTGAGGATTCTAGCAATTGACGAACAGTCGCGGTGTGTCACGTTGAGTGCTGGCGGGCCGACGAGCCAGGCACTCCTCGCGGCAATTAGTGCGGCGGACGAGGAGTTAGCGTGATTATTCTGCTCGATACATCGACGATGACGTGCCGTTTAACGATTATTCAGGGTGATACCTGGCGAGAGGTGGCTTGGGAAGCGGGTCGTAGTTTGGCCCGAGGGCTGCTACGATTTTTGGATGAGCAGACCGGCGGCATTCACCACATCAGTGGTATCGGCATCATGCGTGGGCCGGGTAGCTTTACGGGACTGAGGATTGGCTGTGCGGTGGCAAACACGTTGGCGGAGGGACTCGGCATTCCGATCGTTGGCAGTAGTGGCGATCACTGGCGAGATGACTGCCTGGAGCGGCTGAAGCGCGCCGAAAACGACACGATTATTCTCCCCGAATATGGCGGCGAGGCTCACGTCACGGCTCCGCGCAAATAGTGGTATTTTCATTCGCAATATCGTACAATAAAAGTAAGGCGGCTTTAGATTAGTGGCTCGGGCCGTTTTATTGCATCAGTTGAATATGGTCGGTCGTTGATACATTTCTCGGGGTGTATACCCGGGGCGACTGGTCAGAAAAGAAAGGAAATCATATGGTAGGAATAGTTATTGGCGGCTTGGTTGGCGCGGCACTTGGCGTGGGCGGTTTTTACGCCTATCAGCGAACACGGCAAGCTAATGGCAAGTCGCAAATTGAGCGTGACATTACCGAGGCAAAAAGTAAGGCCAGCGACATTGTCCTGAAAGCTAAGGACGAAGCCTTAAAAATCGAAAATGAGCGCCGCCGCGAGTGGCAAAAGACCGAGAATCGGTTGGCGGATCGCGAGCAGACGCTGGATCGGAAATTGGATGAACTAGACAAGCGGGCGGAGAAGCTGCGCACGCACGAAGACGAGGTTGACAATCTCAAGGAAGAGATTCGCACTATTCGCACGCGTCAGCAGGAGAAGCTCGAGAAGATTGCGGGCCTAAAGAAAAAGGATGCTGCCGACAAGCTCATGCGAATGACCGAGCGCGATATTAAGAACGACCTGGTCGGATTGGTGTCGAAATTACAACATGAGGCTATGGATGACGCCGAAGAGCGGGCGCAGATGATCTTACTCACGGCGATGGAGCGGATGAGCAGCGAGGTGACGGCTGAGCGAACAGTCACGGCCGTCAAGCTGACTGATGATGAGATGAAAGGTCGAATCATCGGCAAAGAAGGTCGCAACATTCAGGCGTTGCAACGCGAGACTGGTGTCGATATTTTGGTGGATGACACGCCGGGTATGATTGTACTCTCAAGCTTTGATCCAATTCGCCGGCAGGTAGCTCGCTTGAGCCTCGAGATGTTGATGAAAGATGGTCGCATCCATCCAGCGCGCATCGAAGAAGTCGTCGCCAAGGCGAAAAAACAGATCGATAAAGAAGTCAAGCAGGCCGGCGAGGATGCTATGCGCGAAACTGGCGTCGTCGGCATCCCGAAGGAAATGCAGCGACTGCTCGGTGAGCTGAAATTCCGAACGAGTTACGGGCAGAACGTGTTGAAGCACTCGACTGAGATGGCCCAGATGGCTGGTATGGTTGCTGAGGAAATTGGCGCTGATGTGCGCATCACGAAAATCGCGACACTGCTGCATGACGTCGGTAAGGCGGTGACGCACAAGATCGAGGGCAAGCATCACCACATCGGCGCTGAGCTAGCGCGCAAATACGGCATGGACGAGCGGATCGTTCACGCCATCGAAGCGCATCACGATGATATCGAGGCGACGACGCCGGAGGCATTGATCGTACGAGTGTGCGACGCCGCCAGTGCTGCTCGGCCAGGAGCACGCAATATTTCAGCCGAGAATTTTGCTGAGCGGATGCGCGACCTGGAGAACGTAGCAACCAGCTTTAATGGTGTTGATAAAGCCTATGCAATTTCTGCGGGGCGCGAAGTGCGGGTGATTGTCCGGTCAGAGGATATTGATGATCTGAGCGCATTCAAACTGTCGCGCGATATCGCTACTAAAATTGAATCAACCATGCAGTACCCAGGCACTATCAAGGTTAATGTCATCCGTGAAACGCGGGCGATCGAGTACGCAAAATAATGAGAAGTGGTTGGTTGCCGCATGAGGAGTGGCTAAAGACGCAGGACACTCGGATCGCCAGTGCTGCGCTGCTGATCGAAAATTCAGCGGGTGAGCTGCTCGTGGTCAAGGCGTACTACAAGACACACTGGAGTCTGCCTGGTGGTATGGTTGATGCTGACGAAACGCCGCTACAGGCAGCGCTTCGCGAAACTCAAGAAGAGGTCGGGTTGGTCGTCACCGATGATGAAGTCTCATTTTTTGCGGTAGCCTCACGCTCGAGCGACAAAGGATTGGCACATCAGTATGTGTTCAGGGCAGTACTGGACGATGAGCGATTGGGACGAATTGTCTTGCAACAGTCGGAAATTGACGCCTATCAGTTCCTGAGCCGCGACGCAGTGCTGGCAAGCAATGAAGGATTCGCGTGGTCAATACCACATTGGGCTCATCATCGGCCAGGCGGCTATGTCGAAACGCTAATCGTTGACGGCGATGACGAACGTCAAGAGGCGGTTACGCAATTCGTGGGATTTGGTTCGTAGGAAAAATAAACGGAGGAGGAATGATGGGAATATTAGTTATCAGTCGACACGGCGAGAGCGAATGGAATCTGCTCGGCAAGTGGACGGGCTGGACGGACGTGGGGCTCACGGAAAAGGGGCGGGCCGACACAGTGCGGCTGGGTGCGCTACTCAAAGACATCAGGTTTGATGAGGCGTATACGTCGGCGCTCAAGCGGACGCACCAAACGCTGGACGCATTGCTTGAGGGGCGCGGTAAGGGCAGTTTACCGACGACACAGGCGGCCGAGCTGAACGAGCGTGACTATGGCGATCTGACCGGTAAAAATAAGTGGGAAGTCAAGGCTGAGATTGGCGAGGAAGCGTTCAATGGCATCCGACGCGGTTGGGATTATCCGGTGCCGGGCGGTGAAACGCTCAAGGATGTTTATGCGCGGGTCGTGCCATATTTTGAGCAGGAGATACTACCGAAATTACAGGCGGGTGAGAACATTCTATTAGTGGCGCATGGTAATTCTATCCGCGCGCTGATGAAACATCTCGACCACGTGCCAGAAGCAGACATGGCCCATGTGGAAATGCCGTTTGGTCAGCTACTGGTTTACACCTTTGAGCCGACGTCTGATCTACCGACGAATAAAGACGTATTGTCGGTGGAGATTGAGGCGGTGAACGCGTAGCTCTCTAGGACTCAATGATGTGCACTTAACTGAGCCAGCGATTGGCTTCTGGTGCGGTATCGGCTTCATCGAGTCACATGTCACCGAGCCATTCTGGTTCGGTATGAAAACAGGTATAGTCAGCGTGCGCGATCGTTGAGCGAGCGATATCTTTTTCGATCATTGTCACGAGCTTGCTGTCAGTGGCGCCGCACACGAGGAAATGGCCGAAGGCGAATTTGGCGATTACGCCCTGATCGAGCACATCATTGATGATGATCACCATGTGACCATTCACTTCAGCTATCTGAGACATGAGCTTGCTGGTAGATGGCATCGTTCCACGTGGCGAAGCAACATGTCCAGTATAAGCTGATAACAATTTGGCTAAGGGTATGGCTCATGATACTCGGGTTGGCGGCTTATTTGCTGATGTCGGCGAACGGGGCTATTGGAACGAGGTTGAAAATCAAGTAGTAAGTATGCGACAATAGTTAGGAAGTGAAAAGAAGTATGAGCCCCGAGGGCAATTCGACGAGTTTGGGCATTCCCGCACGACCACTGGGAATGGCATATGTTTCAGAAGACCCGCCGACGACGGGTGTCCCCGTAGGCTATAGCCTCAAGAAGAAGACGCGCTACAATGGACGCCTTGATAGCCTCGACACTAACCACCAAACCGTAGAGTCGTCTGGCACAGATTCCGAGAGATACCAAAGGCTACTTGTAGCAACAGAATCATTGGCTACACAGGTTCGCCAACTACCCCTAAGGCATCCAAGGAAAGGGCGATATGTAAACGCGCTTCAAGCCCTAATGAACGGCGAATCAGGCGACGTGGGAAGGGTGGCCTTCCTCATCACTAGTCCCGTAGAAGAGGCAAGAGAACAGCTTCACCCATTGGCAGAAACGGGAGTTGCCTCGGCCGAGGTTGGTGCTGCTGCCATGACTCTTTATTCACTTGCCAAGCCCTCGACGGAATAGTGATCATACCCATACTTACTATGTATTATCGCACACCACTCCCCTTAGTAAAAGCCTCTTCCCAGGAGACCCTGTTCCATCCCTCTCATCTTGTTTACCATTAAACAAAATGGGGGGGTAACTTGTCAATGTTAATCAATAATCCCTAGGGCAATCGTCATCACGCCAAGTACCACGTGGCTTATCGTTACGCCAATGAGGTTCAGTGACTGCTGATACACCCGATACCAGAAAAAGCCGACGATGCTCATGACAACAACAGTGAGCATATCGCCGTAGATGATATGTGCGTAACCGAAAAGGGCGGCTGCTACGCCAAGCTCTAGCACTCGGTGTAGCCGTAGTTCTTGTAGTATGCGGCTGAGATGCCGCGGAATAACAGTTCTTGCGCCGGGCATGAGATGAGAATGTAAAATACATAAAATCCTATTCCTTCGGTTGGTGAGAATCGAGGTTTTTCGAGGAGTAGAAACAGCCCAGCCGCGATAATGAGGGCTATGGTTATCGGCAGCACAGTTTTTAGCGAATAGATGGTACGCTGCCGCGTAATACCGATGTCGCTATGCGTATGGCCGAGTATTCGCATTAATATATACATCATCACTGCACTGACTATAAGTGCCACGAATTTCATATTCCAAGGGATAATGCCGATACAAATGAGAATGGGCAACATAAGATACACGCAGACAATGGCGCAGAGATATATCATTTGTCGGCGGTGAGCTGTGAGGGTGATGTGATTAGTGCTGGCCATAATTATGAGAGTATGTCTATATATTAACTCAAATCACTAATTATTGCTGTATTTAATGTGTCAAGTGTGGTAGAATGGAGCGGAGTGAGTATCGAGATCAGCTTCTCGGGGTGTGGCGCAGTTGGCTAGCGCGCGCGGTTTGGGACCGTGAGGTCGAAGG
>ERZ773070.684-NODE-684-length-23610-cov-5.519932_pt1 | contig 23610 bp, 25 predicted proteins | sample MGYA00580618_ERZ773070 | MGnify/ENA primary metagenome ERZ773070 (study PRJEB29015, sample SAMEA2738023) | human oral metagenome | biome: human oral; feature: human-associated habitat; material: dental | place: China | collected 2019 ... | reverse complement strand
TCTTCTTCTTTTTTATCTTCTGTTGTAGTAACGACTGGCTCTTTTTCTGGATTCAAGAAATCATTTTTGATTAAAGTACTACCGATTAAAGTAGCGATAATCAGAAACATGAGCAGTGCTGCTACAGCTAGCTTCTTTGTCATATAACACCTCTTACTTTAAAATGTTACCATATATCGCGTAATTAGGCATTAATTCTGAAACTTTTGGGATGGTATGTATGCTGAACTTCTGGAAAACTTCTGAAAAAGAAACCCACGAAAGCGAGATGAGAAAGACAAATCCCAGTTTGCAGAGGAAATTAAACTAAATTAAATATTGAAGATATAAGGCGACAGCAGTTCAATCGTCTATCTAGCGTCTTTTTCTTGCCAATTTTTAAAGAAGAGAAGAAACCATAGACTTTGAATGATTCTATAAAAGTGAAACAGAGAGATATAATTTTTGAAGTAAATTTTAGGTGCACATTTTTATTATGCTAAACGAGAGATAAGTAGTATCAGCAGAATTTGGGAAACATTCTATACTATGACAACTGCTGTCAAGCTATTGCATTATAATCAATAATAGGAGATGTTAAAATCATGAAAGATAATAGACTATTTAGGATACTATATTACATTTTAGAAAAAGGAAAAGTTACAGCAAATGAGCTTGCTGATAAATTTGAGGTATCAGTCAGAACAATTTATAGGGATATTGACTCTATCAGTAGTGCCGGTATTCCCATTTATGCGCTGCAAGGAAAGGGCGGCGGAATAGAAATTGCTGAAGATTTTGTTCTTAGTAAATCACTGCTGTCTGAAAATGAGAAACAGCAAATTATGTCAGCTCTTCAAGGATTGGATAATACCACAATACAGCGTGAGAATGAGCTCCTAACAAAACTCTCCGCACTCTTTAAAATGAAAAATACCAGTTGGATAGAGGTTGACTTTAATAATTGGCAAAACAATAAGATGTATGAAAAAACATTTGATGATATCAAATCTGCAATTTTAAGTAAAAACATTATTTCATTCACATATTTTAGCAGCAATGAAAAAGAAACAGACAGAAGTGTTAAACCTGTGAGATTGCTTTTCAAGAGTCAGGATTGGTATCTATATGCCCTATGTTTACTCAGAAATGATTTCAGATATTTCAAATTGTCCAGGATAAAGAATTTAGAAATCCATACTGAAAAGTTTGATGACAACTTTGAAGATGTAATACTCAAAAAAGAAACGCCACATGAGAATACAGTGAATATAAAAGTTAAGTTTGATCGAAAAGTTGCTTTCAGGGTATATGATGAACTAAACGGAGAAATTACAGAAGATAATGACGGAAATTTATATACTGAAATAGAAATACCGAATGACTATAACTTATATAATTATATTTTTTCATTTGGAGATGAAGCAGAAGTATTGGAACCTGAAGAAGTTAGAATGCAAATTAAAAAAATGATAAATAAAATGGCAGAAAAATATATAATATGACAGATGGTGTCAAGTATGGTGAGATATAATTATCTTAAATAAAGATAAGGAGGAATAAAAAATGGATACGAAATATTGTCAATGTTGTGGCATGCCTATGGGAGAGGGAACAGAGCTTTATGGTACAAATTCAGATGGAAGCGTAAATGAAGATTATTGTAAGTATTGCTTTGAGAAAGGCGAATTTACTTTTAAGGGAACAATGGAGGAAATGATTGAGATATGCGTTCCTCATGTAGTCGAAGCCAATAAAGATATGAATGAAGATAGTGCAAGAAAAATGATGATGGAGTTTTTCCCAACTCTAAAGAGATGGAAGGAGTAAAAAATTATGCCAAGACCAACGACAAAAAATGATTTAATGATTGCTGCTAAGGAAAACTATGAAAAGTTAAATTTATTTATCTCAAAGATGACTGAGAAAGAGTTAAATACACCATTTGACTTTTCAAAAGATGAAAAGAAAAAAGAAGCCCACTGGAAAAGAGATAAGAATCTAAGAGATGTTTTAATCCATCTCTATGAATGGCATCAGCTTATTTTGAATTGGGTACATTCCAATCAAAAGGGAGAAGAAAAACCGTTTTTGCCTGAGCCGTACAATTGGAAAACGTATGGAGATATGAATGTAGAATTTTGGAAGAAACATCAAAATACTTCTCTTGAAGACGCAACTAAAATGTTTCATAAATCCCATAGAGATGTTTTAGAGTTGGCTGAAAAATTTACAAGTGAAGAATTGTTTTCCAAAGGCGTCTACAAGTGGACAGGGGGGAGTACACTGGGTTCCTATTTTGTAAGTACCACTGCAAGCCATTATGATTGGGCAATGAAAAAATTAAAAGCCCATCAGAAAAAATGCAAATCAAAATAATTGGAACAGGATAGTAAAGTGCATTTTACAAAGGTAAAAGGAATATTATCTTCAAAAAATGGAATGAATTTGTTCAGAAGCTGCACTCACGGTTGTATTTATTGCGACTCAAGAAGTAAATGTTATCAAATGAACCATAAATTTGAAGATGTAGAAGTAAAGGAAAATGGAATCAGTCTTTTGGAAGAGAACCTAAAACGAAAGCGAAAAAATGTATGATTGGTTTAGGTTCTATGACTGATTCATACATTGAAGAGGAACTTGGACTAAATTATACAAGACAGGCACTTGAGATAATAAATAAATATGGCTTCGGTGTAACGCTTATAACAAAGTCAGCTAATGTTTTAAGGGATTTAGATTTATTTGAAGAAATAAATTCAAAAGCAAAATGCGTTATTCAAATGACATTAACAACTTATGATGAAGAACTTTGTGAAAAGATAGAGCCTAATGTTTCAACAACGAAAGGAAGGGTTGAAGCATTAAAAATATTGCGTGATGAGGGAATACCAACAGTAGTTTGGCTAACTCCGATACTGCCGTTTATTAACGATACGGAAGAAAATATTCTTGGGATTTTAAACTGCTGCAAAGAAGCAAAAGTGTTTGGAATAATATGCTTTGGTATGGGTCTTACACTTCGGGATGGAAACAGAGAATATTTTTATTCGCAGTTAGATAAAAAGTTTCCAAAGCTGAAAGAACGCTACATCAGAGAATACGGAAACAATTATGTAGCAAACAGTGGAAACGATAAAAAACTAATGGGTTTGTTTCATGAATTCTGTGAACGGAACGGTATCGTTCATGATAATGAAGCTATATTTAACCATCTCAATTTATTTGAAGGGAAGGATATTTCAAGGAAACTTAGTTTTTTTGATGAAGTTTGACTACGGAATTGAATATCTATGATATGAGGCGATAGAAAGTAAAACATCTATCGTCTTTTCTTATGCAAAAAATTAAAAAGATAGGAGGTGTGAGAAGTGGAATTTGATTATTTTTATAACCGGGGCGGAGACCGTTTTAGCTACTACATGTTACCGAAAATCATAGTAACTGATGAAAGGTTTAAGAACTTATCATCGGATGCAAAGATTTTGTATTCTTGCCTCTTGGAGCGAACAAGTCTGTCTTTCAGGAATAAGTGGCTTGATGAAGAAAACAGAGTATATATCATCTTCACTGTGGAAGAGATTATGGAGACTTTAGGAAGATCCAATAAGACGGCAGTTAAAATCCTCAACGAGCTTGATAGCACCTCAGGCGGTATAGGGCTTATCGAAAGGAAGAAAAGAGGTCTTGGAAAGCCCAATATCATCTATGTTAAAGACTTTATGAGCGTATTTCGCTCCGAGTGTAAAAATTACACTTCAGAAGTGAAGGATTTACACTCCAGAAGTGTAGAAACTACACCTCCAGAAATGAAGAATGTACACGGAAGTAATCTTAATAGAAATAATACTGAATATAGTAATCCTGATATGAGTTTAGGAAAAGCTGTCTATGGAACATTTCAAAATGTCTTTTTAACAGAAGATGAAGCAATGGATTTAAAAGATATATTGCAAAGTTTCTTTGATAATTACATCAAAAGGCTTTCGACCTACATTCAAAGCACAGGAAAGACTTACAAAGACCATAAAGCAACTATTCTTTCCTGGTTTTATAAAGACCGCGGAAACTTTAAACAAACAAATAAAGCCAGGTCATACAGCTTAGAAGATTATGAGATGGGAGGGTATTTATGATGAAAGAAATAGCTGAGATTTTAATAGAGGGCGTTAGATATAGCTTTGATCCTGAAACGGAATACATGAAAGACGGATACGCCAACGTCAATCGCAAACCACTGATTAACATGCAGAAAGAGTTCAACAAGAAGTACTATGAGCGATTCAACTAGTGTTGTAGCAAGTATGGATTTTGATTAAACATAGCAGCCCCCTAAATTAGTGGTTCTAATCTGGGGGGTCTTCAATGAAAAAGCGATTGTATAAAGTTGTTTCCATCAACTCAAAAGCGGCAATTAGAATTGGAATAGAAGAATAAGATAGTTCAAGAATGGAGCGTTAAGAATTTGAACACAATCACAAAACTCGAAATAAAAAGGTGGAAATCCACCGTAATTATTCGCATGAGGTAATTATATGATAATTAAACGAGATTATTATCTAAAAAAAATTATAGATAAAAGAGATAATGGCAGGATAAAGATTATTACTGGCATAAGAAGGTGCGGGAAATCATATCTGTTATTTAATTTATACCAAGAGTACTTATTATCCAAACACATATTATGGAAAATATAATCTATAACGACTTACTGCGTAGAGGATATAATATTGATGTCGGTGTGGTTGAGCATGATTTTAAGAAATATGGAAGCAGAAAGAAGGTTCAGCTTGAGGTTGATTTTGTCATAAACAAAGGGCACAAAAGGTACTATATTCAATCAGCTTTGAATGTAGACAGCACAGAAAAAAAGAACAGGAAACAGCATCGCTTAAGAGAATAGATGATTCATTTAAGAAGATTGTGATTGTAAAAAAGCACATTATTCCTAAACATGATAATGACGGTATTTTATATATTGGAATAGAAGATTTTTTGCTAAATGAAGCAATCATAGATTTATAAAATATTTTGTGTCATGTGCTTGATATGAGTTGGTAAAGGACAACCATACGATTATCAAGCACAAAGAGATAAGACATCAACAAATGTCTAAGTTTAGTACTGATAAACTTAGACCTTTGTTTGTGCTGTTAAGTTGTTTGAACAGTTTTAGCTACTTCTTAAGCATATGCAATCTCTCCGCCTTACGTATATCATTTTCGATAAAATCGGAAGCTGCGAAGGAGCTGTCGTACTCGAGACCTAGTGGCAGCATTGGCGTGCAAGGTCTTGAGATGACTGCTCCGAGCTGGCTCTGTGTCAGCTTGCGGCCGTACTCCGCTTGGTACTCCTGCTCGAGTATGCGAAGGATGTCCCGAGCATTCTCGAGGCAGGTAATCGAATACTTATATACCTTATCCATATCGTTTTCGCCCACGAAGCTAAAAGTCGTATATGGCAGCATCAGATTAATCGTCCTATGCTCCTTAGAGCCGTCGACTAACTCGAGGCTGTCGCCACCAAAGAATGGATAGCTGTCATGCTCATTTATCCAAATCGAGATATCCGGTAGGAAATAAGCCCCGTCGACCGAGATGCCTCGTTCCTTCATAGTATCTAACGCTCTGCCAGTGAGTACTCCGACGATTACCTTGCGAAGGTCAATTCCCTCGTCCTTAATCAGAGGTGCGATGTGGTTTAAACGCTGACCATTATGAAGGAAGTCGTCAACTAATATCACAGGCTTTTCAAAGGACTTGATGGTTTTTATCTGATCCTGTAGCGGTGCGTAGTTAAGGTATTCTCGGATAGTGAAGCCTGATAAATCATTCTTAAAGTACTTATCCGTCCTAAGCGCTTTTGTTACGGTATTAGGTATGACCACATCCGAAAGTGCCTTGCCGTATGGAACTGCCATATAAGATCCGCGCTTCTTCAAGGGATTGGAAGCTGCAGGCACGCCGTTTTCAGATGTAACCAAATTTACGATACGGCTATATACTGCACTAGGGTTAAAAGTGAGTATCAGCTTGCCAGGGAACAGCTCGTTAAAAGTCTTGAGGAGCTTTGCATGAGCATCATCCGCAGCCTTAATAATCCTAGGGTTCTTATTGAACGGAGCCTTGATACACGCTTCGATATCTCTAAAGAGTACGATAGGTGCTTTCATATCCACTGCGTAGATAGGTTCTCCCTCACTGCTAGCGATATTGACAAATCCATGGTGAATTAAAATGTCAATCGTATCCTCGTCCATACCTGCATGATTTACAGGGCGATAGATTACGTAAGTGTAATCTTCATCGAGGAGTTCCGTCATGATCTCCGTGAGCAGAATCTGCTTAAGGTTGGAAACGCCTACATTTTCATCATCTTTTGCATAAAATGCACCGATTGAAGCTATCGAGCCAAGCGCACTCTTTCTAATTGTAGAAGCTACTTCACTGCTACCGAATTCCTCGAGCAGGTCATTAGCACGAAGCTTTCTAGCCGATGCAAACGCAGAGAGCACAGGTTCTTCTCGTTCTCCAGGCCTAGCTTTTATCAGGATTGACTTAGTAGCAGGGTCATCAAGGTATTCGCTGAGAACCACGGAGTCGTAGCCAGCCTTCTCCAACTCGTCGCTAAGTGGCATGGTGAAACCAGCATCCATGTGTTCAAAGATGCTGAAGCTGATATCACTAGCGGTAAGCACTTCCTTATATGCAGGCTCATGCTTATACAGGTTCATATCGTATATGTAGTTCTGCACAACTGGGTCGAGCAGCGTGCCGATATCTCGCCCGAGGTCAATGTTGTTACGAATCCTAGCGGAACTGACATCTTCAGAATATTTCTTGAGGTGTAACTTTATAATCTCACCCGTGATTGGGTAGCTATCACCGCTATCTCTATAAGAATCATCGCTCGACTCTCGATCGAATACAATGTGACCTAGCGAGTGAATCGAGTATTCGCTTGGGGTAGCCTTGTAGCAAGCGGCATTTGCAAGAGCATCTGAGCCTGTAGCTATGTATAAATCTTTGCCTGCAAAAAGCTCTCTCAGTCTCTGCATATCATCCGAATTAGCGAGGTTAACCTGCATATCGTCTGGGAATAGATTTAAGCCCTCTTCGCTGCTAATGGACATCGCGAGAATGTTCCTGCGCAGTGCATGAGGCAGCATCTTCTTGGTCCAAGAGAGCTCGTCTAGTGCCAGATACACTTCAAATCCCATATCCCTTATAGTCGTTGCAATTGCTTTGTGTCCAAGAGTGAACGGGTCAAATGCACCAGGGAAGAATGCGACTTTGTCATACTCCACAAAATCAAATTGCCCAACTTCATCGACATATGTAGCGATGAATCTGTATATGTAATTTAATACCGCTGCGTTGTTGTAGAACTCTAGTCCGATGTCGTCTCCAATTAGTGGAATTACAGCAGCTAGTCTCTTGAAGCAGTGAGATGCAGTCCATCCCTTTGACCCTAGAGTCATGACTTCGCTGCCAAATATTCTCATTCCAAGCACCCGGAGTGCTTCCTGCGACAGCGCAGTATTGTAATGACTGATAGCCTTGATAATCAAGCCGAGCAGTCTCTTCTTGTACTTCTCCGCATTCTTGCTAGCTTCAGGTAGCTTGTCGTAGTTCTCTAATAGCACTGCCATAGTGCTTAGTGATGCAGCTGCTGACTTGCTATTCCCCGTATATAACATAGTTTCAAGCGCTTCAATTGTCTCACTCTGTTCGCTGTCAGGCTGATACATCATGAGCTGCCCTAGATAGCCAGGAATGTACTTAAGGAACTGGTAATCGCTTAGCTCTAGACCGTTGAAGAGGTCGATGCAAAGCTCGTTTATCTGGTCGCTAGGCATACGGCTCGCAAGCTCTATCAAGCAGTCGCCAGCATGTTTACGAACTACGATGGCCTCGCTGACTTTGATAAGGTTTACAAAATGCGTTGCGATATGCATAACATTGTATCCCTGCTTTGCTACTTTGAACATGTAATCTATGTTAGCGAGCTTAGACATCCAGGATGTGCTAGTCTTTAGATTGTCCAGAAATAGTGACGAAGGCACCGATTCGGTCATATCTCTTCCTGATGATACTCCAAGAATGCTCAGGCGTCTTGCATCTACATCTATGCCTGAGTCAGGGAAGAATCGCTCAATCACAGCGAGTGCAAGGAGATCAGTATCCTGACTGTAGCTGTTAAGGATATCCTTTGTAAAGAACATTAGGCTTTCCAGGAACGATTCCGGCATTAGATTCTTATCGATACTTAGTGCAGTGCTGCATAGAACGGTAATTGTCTGCTCATCGAGATCAGCTACGTGGTAGTAGTCCTCAAGGACATCAAAATACTTGCTGCGGCACGAAGGTCTGCAGTTCTTAACGACTTCATTTACAAAATCTGGTGTCGCCTCGATGATGCGCTTCCTATGAAAATCCGTATGCTTTCTAGATGGCATGATAAGCTTCTCGAGGTAACTAGAAAACTGTGTGATATTAGTGGTGTCAGAATCTCTTGTAGGCACCGATTTAGGTAGCTCTTTCTTGTATTCCTCGCGAAATCTTGCGACTATCTGACCCATTATCTGAGCGGCCTGCTCTCTGAGGTCACTCTCTCTGTTAAATAGCATGTCGTACATGAAATCGAGAACGATTACCTTCTGCTCCTCCGTCATGTAGGATTTATACTCGCCGAGAATGTTCAAATAAGTTCTGATATTGCTCCACTGAGACTCACTCCTAGCACGTTCAAGAAGGCTAGAGAACTCATCTGGACTATTGAATATCTTCATGAGGCGAATGTTGTGCTCGATTGCTCTAAACTTGAGCTGCGAAGTAGCCTCGGCTCCACTTAAGAGGGCTAAATCCCTGACCCTAGGATTGCTCCTAAAGTGCGGTGTCTCTACCCAATCCTCTGGGAGATCAGTAGTTACACCGTTTTCGCGCATGAACTCCTCGAAGTCGAGAAGTCTGTTATATACCTTCTCATATCTGTGGTTCTTGGCTTCATTTATATTGTCAAATTTATCGAGAACTACATCGAATGCTTCTTCTAATGTAAAGAAGTTTATGGTTTCTTGATCATCCTCATCCCTTATGCTCCTCACACGGAAATCTGCGTATATGAGCAGCAGTGACTCTACAGATAGATTCTCCATCTCGAGGTCCCAAGTCGAGTGATTTGCAGCGATGTGCATGATAGTCGGCAGTCCAAATCTAGTCAGGCAGTAGTCTGTATAATAGTAGTGAAGATAGGGAACACGTCGCTCCTCTTCCTTGCGGCAGCCGTATTTACCAATATCGTGAGAGGCTGCAGCGGCAGATAATAGACCGAGATCGACGTTGACTCCCGCATCGTAAAGCTGCCTTGCCGTGTACATAGCAACGTAGTGAACTCCGCTTACATGACCGAGAGTGTTAAAAGGTGAGATATCGGAGCTAAGTCTCATGAATTCGTAGACATAATTGCTTCTAACGAGTTTATTAAATCTGAGATATTCATCAGTAAATCCCTTGCTCGTAATCTCTTCATCGCTGAGAAGGTGGATGTCATAGCAAGGATCGAAGGGAAGAGTCTTCCTTTCATACTCGTACACGCCACGCATGAGCTGCAGCAGGATATTTCTGCCAGCTTTAAACTTATCTAGGTCTTGCGGTCCATCTAGGTGAGGGAATAGCAAGTTTAGTAGATATCGCCTCGTATGCTCGAGCCAACCTTCTATTGGAGTAACCTCAAGCTCTGGAGTATAACGCGAACAGATGCTTAGAATTGCTTTAGTGTCGAACCGTCCGTGCTTACCCGAATGGTAATACAGCTCGTACACCATCTCGACAAAATCCTCGCGTGCTGTACGCACCTCCATTACATCGCTATCTAATCCAGCAGCTTCGATGAAGTCGGGGTTCAGTAGAGCTCCCTTGATTGTGTTTATCATTATTGCTTTGTTGTCCATCTCTAATACCGTTTATCAATTTTCAATAACTCGTATTGCAAAAGTTTCCATCTTAATTGCCGACATAAATCGGGACTTAAGTCAGAAGCTAACGATTAGTTAGTTTTCTCACCGAGCGTCTTGGCCTTATCGATAATCGCCATCGCTGTATCGAATTTACTGAGCTTACCCAGCTCTGTCTCGTCATCCTTGGTGATAATAGTAACTATATTGGTGTCCCCACCGAAGCCAGCACCTTCTTCCTTTAGACTGTTCGCACATATCATGTCGAGACCTTTGCGCTCGAGCTTGCTTCTAGAGTTTTCGAGCAAGTTTTGAGTTTCCATCGAGAAACCGCAGATAATCTGATTAGGTTTTCTAATCTTCTTTAGCTCAGCCAAGATATCAGAGGTTCTCCTCAGCTCTATGACCATATTGCCGTCCTGCTTCTTAATCTTCTCATCAGATGTGTAAACTGGCGTATAGTCTGAAACTGCAGCAGCCTTGAATATGTAATCCGCCTTAGGCGCATGCTTTAGCACTTCTTCGCACATCTCGGCAGAAGTTGTAATCTGAGTCGTGTTCACATAAGGAATTGGCTCTAAACTAGTCTTGCCGGTGATGAGCGTAACCTGCGCCCCCCTGTAAGCGGCAGCTTTAGCTAGGGCGTAGCCCATGCGTCCGGTCGAATGATTGGTGATATATCTAACTGGGTCAATTGCTTCCTGTGTAGCGCCAGCGGTGACGAGCACCTTCTTGCCAGCGAGGTCCTTTGCGTATGCTAGATCAAATAAGACTTCTTCCCAAATAGCTTCTGGCTCAGGCATCTTGCCAACACCCACATCTCCGCAGGCGAGCACTCCACTCGATGGCTGCATGACACTGATTCCAACCTTGAGAAGCCTCATGATATTGCCCTGAGTGATAGGGTTTAAGAACATCTGCGTATTCATAGCAGGTACTACCAGCTTAGGACAGTTAGCAGCGAGGAATGTCGTTGTGAGCATATCGTCAGCCATTCCGTACGATGCCTTGGCGATGAAATTCGCAGTTGCCGGAGCAACGACAAAGTAATCTGCCGCCTTCGCGATAGATATGTGCGCTACATCGAATTTAAAGTCCCTGTCAAATGTATCAGTCATGCATTTATTGCCCGTAAGTGTCTCGAAGACCAGTGGCGAGATGAATTCAGTCGCATTCTTAGTCATAATCACGTGGATATCCGCATGCTCCTTCTTGAGAGCGCTGACTAGAGATGCTGTCTTATACGCGGCAATTCCGCCAGTAACACCGACAACAACACATTTATCTTTAAGCATGTGACTCCTCCTGTTATCTACATCTTGTGGTTAAATAATATAATATACTTTCATCTGCGATTTCTCAATCATAAACACAGCATTAATCGTATCAAAATGGCTAAAATTCAATACTTACTAGAGTTTTCCCTTGCACAAGATGCTCTGCTTTGTTATAATAACAAGGCTATTGGGATAGCACGCGAGTGCGCACGATAGACTTTTAAGAAAAGGAGAGCTAGCATGAAGGAAGGAATCCATCCTGATTATAAGGAATGTAAAGTTACTTGCGCATGTGGTAATACCTTTACTACACTTTCGAACACTGACACTATGAGAGTCGAAGTATGCTCAGAGTGCCACCCATTCTTCACAGGTCAGCAGAAGTTTGCTAACCGTGGTGGACGTGTAGAGAAGTTCAAGAACAAATACAACCTTTAGGGAATCAATATTTAGAGGACGCTGTTTGCAGCGTCCTCATTTTAGAGCGTTTGGAACCACAGGCGGTGGTTTTCCTGACGCTTTTTTCATAGGTGACAAGCAAAGCTAGTCGTAATGCTACGGCGAGTGATAATCGCGGAGCATTTGCAAGGGCTGATAAATATATAAAACTAAGAATCTACAACTTATAAGTAAAGGATGTAATTATGTTTGATAAGCTAGATTTTATACTTGAGAAATACGAGGAGCTATCGAAGAAGGTTTCTGACCCCGATGTTATCGCTAAGCAGAAGGAATGGCAGAAGCTGATGAAGGAGATGAGCGACCTCGAGCCAATCGTCAAGGAATACACTGCGTATAAGAAGGCAAAGGAAGAGCTTGAAGAAGCTAAGGAAATCCTCGATATGGAGGATGACGAAGAGCTGCGTGAGATGGCGCGTGAGGAGCTCAAGGCTAACGAAGCAGCGATTGAGGAGTACACAGAGAACCTCAAGATTCTGCTTCTTCCAAAGGACCCTAACGATGATAAAAACGTAATCCTAGAGATCAGAGCGGGTACGGGCGGAGATGAGGCTGCGCTATTTGGAAGCGACCTGCTTCGTATGTATCTCAGATATGCTGAGAGAATGCGCTGGAAGACAGAGCTCATAGAGAGCAATGAAACTGAAATCGGCGGAGTTAAAGAAGTTGTTATGCTCGTTAAAGGTAAGGGAGCATATTCCAGACTCAAGTACGAGAGTGGTGTTCACAGAGTGCAGAGAGTTCCAGAGACTGAGTCGGGAGGTAGAGTGCATACCTCGGCGGCTTCAGTTGCGGTAATGCCAGAAGTCGATGACGTTGAGGTTAACCTAGACCCTAACGACGTACGTGTAGACGTATATAGAGCATCTGGTAACGGTGGACAGTGTGTAAATACTACTGACTCTGCAGTTAGACTTACTCACATGCCAACTGGTCTCGTAGTAACCTGTCAGGACGAGAAGTCGCAGATTAAGAATAAGGAGAAAGCCTTCAAGGTTCTTAAGTCGAGACTGTTCGACCTCATGCAGCAGGAACAGAACGACAAGATTGCAGCAGAGAGAAAATCACAGATTGGCTCTGGAGATAGATCAGAGAGAATTAGAACTTACAACTTCCCACAGAGCAGAATTACAGACCACAGAATCAACCTGACTCTGTACAAGCTTGACTCGTTCCTCGATGGCGACCTCGATGAAGTGATCGATGCACTGATTACCGAGGATCAGGCGGAGAAGATGAGAGATTTCTAAGACGAAAGAGGCATCCAATGAAGACGAGAATTATCCTTCCGGACACTGATGGAATCTCTGAAGCTGGGGCTATCCTGCGTTCTGGCGGACTCGTGGCCTTTCCGACTGAGACGGTATATGGACTCGGGGCAAATGCCCTAGATGCTACCGCTACAAAGCACATATATGAGGCGAAAGGAAGACCGAGCGACAATCCGATGATCGTCCATGTGGCGAGCATAGATATGCTTAACAGTGTAGCTTCGGGAGTAACCGATGAACAGAAGTCTCTAATGAGAAAGCTATGGCCTGGACCGATTACCTTCGTGCTTCACAAGAATCCTGGAGTTCCCGATGTTACAACAGGAGGGCTTGACACAGTTGCGGTCAGATGGCCGTCACGGCGCGAGGCTTCTGAGATTATCGAGGCAGCAGGCGTTCCGATTGCGGCACCGAGTGCTAACCTCTCTGGCAAACCGAGCCCGACGACATTCGAAGATGTTGCCGAGGATATGGACGGCAGAATTGATGCGATAGTCAAAGGCGAGAGAACCGCTATTGGTATAGAGTCAACAGTCCTAGATCTAACATCAGAAGTTCCGACGATACTTAGGCCAGGGTTTATAACGAAGAGCCAGATTGAAGAGGCTGTAGACGGCGAAGTTCAGTATGACCCATCTCTATTCAAAAAGCCTGGAGCAGATGACTTCCATCCGAAGTCACCTGGTATGAAGTATAAGCATTATGCACCGAAGGCTGCCGTTCGAATAGTAGAAGGTAGCAAAGATGCCGTATGCGCAGGTATTGCTGAACTAGAGGCTGAGGCAGTGTCTAATAAACTACGAACAGCGGTGCTTGACTATATGGGGAATGGTGACAAGGCGGCGAATAACTTTTTTGCAGACCTACGGCAGTGCGACAGAGACGGTGTGGATATAATTTACATCGCTGCGTATGACTGGGATGAAGTCGGATTTTCTGTCATGAACAGGATGGTCAAGTCGGCAGGATACGACATCGTGAATGTTTAAAATATTTAGAGTATTTACGAACACGGAGAATGTAAAAATTATATTATTTATATGACATATATCGCTGATGTACATGCTATAAACACAGCGGAGATATGCGAGGAGGAATTATATGAAGATTGCGATTGGCTGCGATCACGCAGGGTATCCGCTCAAGGTGGCTGTGGAAGATAAGCTGCTCAAGGAAGGTTATGGAATCATGGATGTAGGCACGGAATCGACAGAGTCCGTGGATTATCCAATATATGGCAAGTCTGTTGGACGTGCAGTTGCGAGTGGCCTGGCCGATAGAGGCATAGTAATCTGTGGCTCTGGCATAGGAATTTCTATCGCAGCGAATAAAGTCAAGGGCGTTAGATGTGCGCTCTGCACTTCCGTAGAGATGGCGGAGATGTCGAGAAGGCACAACGATGCGAACGTACTCGCGATGGGTGCGAGAATGATCGAGCAGGACTTGGCATTTAAAATTGTCGATAAGTGGCTAGCGACAGATTTTGAAGGCGGAAAGCACCTTCGCCGTATAAACATGCTTGATGAATAACGTATTTGGTATATACTTAATGATAAGTGAATTGAGATAATCAGGAGGATTATAATGGCTAACAGAGAAGGCAAGGTATATGTGTTTGATCATCCGCTGATTCAGCACAAGACAGCTCTCATGAGGGATGTAAACACTAGTGTAAAGGAGTTCCGCGAGCTCGCTACTGAGGTGGCGATGCTGATGGGCTTCGAAGCGACAAGAGATTTGCCGCTTGAAGAGGTTGATATCGAAACACCTATGTGCAAGACTACAGTCAAGATGCTTGAGGGAGAAGATATTGCGATCGTTCCTATCCTAAGAGCTGGTCTTGGCTTTGTGGACGGAATGCTTGCGCTCGTTCCAAATGCAAAAGTAGGGCATGTTGGATTATACCGCGACCCAGACACACATCTTCCTGTTGAATATTACTGCAAGCTACCTACAGACATCGAGAAGAGAAAGATTTTCGCTGTTGATCCAATGCTTGCAACTGGTGGAAGTGCCATCGCAGCAATTGATTCTATCAAGAGCAGAGGTGGACATGATATAGCATTCCTATGCCTTATAGCAGCACCAGAGGGAATAGATGCTCTACACAAGGCTCATCCTGATATTGACATCTACATTGCGGCAAAGGACGAGAGGCTAAACGAAAACGCATACATTCTTCCAGGACTTGGAGATGCAGGCGACAGACTTTACGGCACAAAGTAATCTCGGCAAGCTAATGATATTAAGCCTGCGGCGAGAGCTGCAGGTTATTTTTATAGGAGGGACACGATGATACAGATTCCAGATAATGTGAGCAAGTACACTAACGTATATGATGTGCTTGAAGAAAGAGGCCTGATTGAACAGTGCACAGATCCAAAGGCTATGCGCGACCTACTCGGAAGCGAGAAGATTAAGTTCTACGTAGGATTTGACCCAACTGCAGACTGTCTGCATGTTGGCCACCTGATTCAGATTATTATATTTGCGTATATGCTCAAATACGGACATACACCAGTGGCTCTCGTCGGCGGTGGAACTGTAATGATAGGGGATCCTTCTGGTAGAACGGACCTGCGCCGCATGATGGATGTTGAAGAAATCGATGCAAACGGCAAGAAGTTCAAAGACCTATTTGACCGCTTCCTACCGTTCGATGACGAGTGGGAGTACACTGGTAACGGTGGCGTAATGAAACCTGGACACCAGAACAGAGAGCCTAAGCCGGGCCTTGCGGTAAGCGTTAATAACGCGCAATGGCTAAGAAACCTCAACTACATCGAGTTCGCTCGTGAGATTGGCTCGGTATTTAACGTAAACGACATGCTGAGAGCAGAGTGCTACAAGAGAAGACTTAAGGAAGGTCTTACTTTCCTCGAGTTCAACTACATGCTAATGCAGGGATATGACTTCTACGTAATGGCTAGGGACTTCGGTCTCAAGGCGCAGTTCGGTGGAAACGACCAGTGGTCCAATATCATCGCTGGTGTCAATATTGCTAAGAAGAAGTCAGACCTAGATGTATACGGCATGACCTTCTCACTTCTCACCAAGAGTGACGGAGAGAAGATGGGTAAGACTGCAGGTGGTGCGCTCTGGCTCAATGAAGAAAGAGTTTCAGTGTTCGACTTCTTCCAGTACTGGAGAAATGTCGCAGATGCGGACGTTAACAAGTGCCTACGTATGCTAACATTCCTGCCAATGGATGAGGTAAATAGACTATCTTCCCTCGAGGGTGCAGAGATTAATCAGGCAAAAGAAATCCTCGCTTATGAAGTCACTAAGCTAGTACACGGCGAGGAGAAGGCGAAGAAAGCGCTTGAAGATGCTCGTGCGGTATTTGCAAGTGGCGGCACCAATGCAGCGACTATGCCATCCGTTGAACTTGACAAGGCTTCCTTTGAAGGTGAAGGCTTCGGACTAGCTAGTTTGCTCAAGGAACTTGGACTTGCACAGTCTAATGGTGACGCATTTAGAACTATCGAACAAGGTGGTGCTAGGATCAATGGTGAGCAAGTGACAGATAGAAAGAGAAGGGTAACTCTCGCAGACTTCGAAGATGGAAAGCTTACAATTCAAAAGGGTAAGAAGAAATTCGTTGCAGTGACACTGAAGTAGCAAGTTAATAGTGAGTAGCTTGCACGGTGGTGATTTAAGCAAATAAACATAAGCGCGCAGCGATGCGCGCTTTGTCTATTGGAGAAATGCATATCTGTACATGCATAAAATTATAATACTTATATATTTAGGGGGGTGCAATATGGTTAAAGAAGTAAATTTTGAAGATGTAAAGCGTGATGTAATACATGCATTCACAAACGGATGCATGTGCTCAGAATCCGTAATTACGATTGCAAACAAGCATTGGGATCTCGGGATGGGAGACGACATAATGGCCATCGCGACTGGCTTCCCATTCGGCTTTGGTGATGGCGGAAATGTATGCGGAGCTGTAGCTGCGGCGACGATGTCGCTCGGAAAAGTATTTGGCAGAGTAATCCCTGGAGATCCAAGCTATGAGAAATGCACTTCTCTCGTAAGAGAGCTCAATGACGATGTCATAGCGAAGTTTGGTAGTGCACTATGTCCAGATTTACTAGAGGGCTATGAATTTGCAACACCGGTTCGCAAGGAACACTGCACCGAAATAGTGGTAGCGGTGCTTGAGTCATTCGCTCGCATAATGGAACGCGAATGTGGGGTTCATGTCTGTTGGTAATTGTGATATATTATGAAGACTACTTAGTAGTATAGTATATAAGGCTTTAAGTTTTCGAATATATTACTTTGAGTCTATGAATATATTGGATTGAAATAGCAGATAATATGTGTAGAAAGAGGCAGTTTATGGCTAAGAAACAATCGAAATACGAGAGACCGGGTGGCGCTAGAAAGGGCAGAATTGCAGTAGTCATATTCATCATAGTAGCGGCAATCACAGATGCTATTATGATTCGTGCGTACTTCACAGGTGGCAAAAGCGCCATGGTTGGCGCCATGATTATACTGATGACAGCGATGTATGTTTTTATCACTTACAGTCTGATCAAGCTCGTGAAAATGATGGAAGAGCAGATGGTGAAGGATGCTGAGGCAGAGAAGGACGCTGAGGAGAAGGCAAAACACATCGGAAAGGGTGCTGCGTATAAGACTCTCAAGAAGAAGTCCAAGAACTAAAGTGGAAGTCTAGTAGTGGATAAATAAAGAAAACTCTCAGTGTAAGTTTTAAACTTAGCTACTACTATGAAATAAAATGTAGTACAAATAAGCGTTTATGAGATGCACAAATGTGATATCGCAAACAACCTCATAGATAATTATTATCGATTGTAAAAATTTGATAACAATAATAATAAATCAAACAGCTACGTAAAAAAGCGAGGACATGCGTCCTCGCTTTCTTTGTATGGATATTCTATGGATGGATTGTGTAATAACAGCGAAGGTATTGAAATAACCTGTGCTGTACCTTTATAATAAACTTGAGAACAAAGCATGTAAAATTAATTAAAATGAGTTAATTGATAAAAATAAATAATTGCGGTCCTCGATGGAGGTATTATGGAAAATCGTAACGTAGCGACCTTTATAAAGGTTGTAGAGATGAATAATTTTACTAGGGCAGCAGAGAGTCTCGGGTACTCTCAAGCAGCCGTAACTGCCCAGATAAAGCAGCTCGAGCATGAACTCGGAGCACCTTTATTTGACAGAATCGGCAAGAGGATAAATCTTACTAGAGCGGGAGAGACATTCCTCCCATATGCTTTTCGTCTGCTCAAGGCGGAAGATGAAGCGGTAGCAAGTATCAGAGAGCAGGAAGGTCTCAGCGGAACACTGACAATAGGAACATCTTCAAGTCTATCGATCGGAGCGCTTCCACATATCGCTATTGATTTCATCAAGGAGTATCCTGATGTAAATGTAGTTATCAAGGTATCCGACTTCACGCAGGACCTGAGGGAAAAGCTCATTGCAGGAACTATGGACCTCGTGTTCACTATGGCGGAGAACTCCAACCCGCAGAATTTTCAGCGAATGCTTGAAAAGGATGTGCCGATGGTGTTCGTAGCTCATCCAGATCATCCTCTTATAGGCAAGAAGGTACCACTGCGCAAAATTCTCTCTGAACAGCTGATTGTTGCGGATAGAGAAGTTGGATACACGTTCTATCTAAATAAATTTGCAAATGATATCGGTATGCAGCTCGAGCCTGCACTCGAGGTCGGGTCAGTAGCAGCAATCGTCAATATACTTGAGGGCGGATACGGAGTATCCTACCTCCCATGGTTCGTCGTTGAGAAGCCGGTGGCAGATGGCAAGCTAGCAACGATCGATGTTACATGTCCTGATCCAGAGCTTAAGAGCAGCATAATCTGTCATAAGAGCAAGTGGATTGATCCAGTTATAAAGAAGTTCATCGAGTATGTCGATGCAGGTATAAAATAAGCAGTATAGAGCTTAAAATCTAAGAATGCATAAACGTATAATAGGAGGAGGATATCTAATTATTATCAACTTGTAATTAGATTATTGTTCAAATGATTATGAATAGAATTATTTTAATTGTGGTGCTAATATGTCTTTCTATTTTCAGAGTTTTTCTGTATAAGAATTGGAAAGTGAACAATAAGAAAATTTTTAATATTTCTTATTGTATTGCAATGATTTTAGGGATTATCGCGCTATTAATAGATTTGTTATAAATTATTACTGTTCAAATTTACAAGTTAAAAGCTTATAGATAAATTTAATAGTAGCTGCAATTAATATATTTAACTTGTAATAATAAATTGTAAGAAAAATAAATGGATTAATTGAAATTAGTAGAAATAAAAACTTGTGATTAGAGATTGTTTTAATAAAGGAGTTCTAGCTTAACAGCTCCTGCCTTAGATCCTCACAAACTTCCGCCATCTCGCGCATATCCTCCTCTAGAACGAGTTCAGAAAGGTCATACTCAAGTGGATTCTTCGAAAAGTCGGAAAGAGCTTTATTCAAAAGCTCATAATCATCTGGTGTAGCAATAATATTTATCTTGCGAGAATCTGTATCATATGGCTCTAAGTCGTGTAAATCAACACTGCCATTTACCTTGCATTCTAATAATATCGCGGCAAGGTCGGTTAATATATCAATGGCGAAAGTAAAATCAAGATAGATTCCCATAGAATTAGTAAAGCCTAAAGGGGAAGTGGTTCTTCTAAAGTCCCCATCTTGCCTGTTAAGGCCTAAAGCTTGCAGTATGTCGGAAAACTCTATCTCGTCGCTACTTTGATCTTCTAAAAAAGCGATAAGGTTAAGACTATCGTCACTGTCTCCGATGTAGTTATTCCAATATTTGTTTTCAATATACATTCAGGCATCCTCCGCAAATGTCAATTTATCGATTAGTTATTGCAATTATATCATCATGCAATATTATGTCATACCTCAAGTTGATAGTAATTAGAAATTATTACGCAAAATCTAAAAGGGCTACTCCCATAGGAATAGCCCTTTAGTTATATGGTCGCTCACATTGTTTTAAAAGCTTTTACTTCTCGATTTTTCCTGCCAGAATTGCGGCTCCATATGCACCAGCATATCTGCCATTAGGAAGCGGAGTGACCGTTCGGCCTAGCTTTTTAGATAGAAGCTCTGCAAAATATGCATTTCCGCTTAATCCTCCGGTTATAACGCACTTATCTGCGATAGCTTTCTTCTGACACAGTGTCACGACCTTAGTCGCAACGCTGTCGATTACACCAGCCGCAATTTCTTCCTTTGGACGTCCTTCACCCATGTAGTTGATAACCTCAGATTCTGCGAAAACCGTGCATATCGAGCTAATCGGTATCGGATTCCCTCGCTGGGCCTCTTCAAACAGCTCTTCGATTGTAAGTCCAAGGCGATTTGCCATAACTTCGATGAACTTGCCCGTTCCAGCGGCACACTTGTCATTCATGAGGAAGTCAACGGCCCTGCCATCTTGAACCAAGATATACTTGGTATCCTGACCCCCGACATCGATTATAGAGCAGTCTTCCTGTCCCGCCATCTCATAGCCACCGCGTCCGTGGCAAGTGATCTCGGTGATTACTTTATCCGCGTAGTCTACTGAGATTCGTCCGTACCCAGTTGCTACAATCTTAGCGCTCTCTAAATCCACGCCGAGCTTCTCAAGGTTTTCCTTGATTATGCCAGCAGTAATCTTGCTGTTCCAGCCCGTCGGTAGCACCTCGAAACGAGGCCTATCATCTTCTCCGATCACACAGACCTTAGAAGCGGTCGATCCAATATCAATTCCAATTCTAGTCATTATAAATCCTTCTCATTTTGCCTAATCACATCTGACTTAGAGCACGCCAAATCGTCAAGCTTTATCTAACATATTAAGTATATCAAGTATACCAAGTATGCCAAGCTACAGCTAGTCGTACGTAGTTCTAGACGTACTTGACTGAACTTAGCGAGTTCTACCCATATCTATGCCTGCTACTGTTGAATTCGTTATCTAGCCCGTTTATGGATATGTATCTTAGCTGCTGCTCTTCGGCAAGCTCCTTTATAAAAGGTACATCCTCTTCCTTGACCAGTAGCGACACACCGCAGCAAACGCTTAACTCGCGCGGAGTCGGACTGATTTGGGCGTAACGTGAAGTTGCTTTTATAGCACGATACATTTCCATGGCATCCGTGTGATTATCGAACAAAACATAATAGTGGAGCATCTTAGCCTAGCACCTCGATAAATGCCTCGATACGTGTCTTGAGCTGCTGTGCATCGCTGTCAGTGTAGTCTGTCTCGATTCCGAGCACTGGGATTCCAGCTTCCTTGAGTTTGTCCTCAAGCAGGTAACCCTCGATGTCGTATGTCTGGCAGAACTTCAGGTTAACGTCGATTACAGCATCTACGTCGTATTCCTTAGCAAGTCTGATTATATCGTCGAAACGACCTGAGTTAGGAGTGAAGCAAGCGCAGTTGATCTTCATGTAACGGTCAGCGATATTTGAAACCATCTCATCGAGATTCTCGCCTGATTCATCTACAAAGTTCTCAAAGTAACGAGTTCCAGTACATGTCTCTTCACAGACAACAGCTGCACCAGAGGTCTCAATTAGATTATGCATCTTCCAGTTTGGAATAGCCATAGGAGTTCCAGAAATCATGATGCGCTTAGTTCCTGCAGGAAATACCGAAACGCCGTCAGCAACTCTCTTCTCGAGCTCGTCACAGAGTTTGTTAACCATAGTTGTAAATCTCTCAGGGTCGTCGTAGTAAGCAATCTGGGAGATGAGAAGCGTGTCAGTTCCGCTGATAGGAACGTTCTTGTTTTTGCGTAGGTCGTACAGTCTCTTTAGGGCTGCACGCTTAGCGTTAATCTTCTTGATGTTCTCAGCTAGCTTCTCAGGAGTGATCTTGTTGCCAGTTTCCTTCTCAACCATCTCGAGTAGATCGTGACACTCATCAGCCCACTTTGCGATATCCTTAGGTCTCTTCATCTGAGGAAGATCCATGATGTGCATCTGAACGTCAGTGCCGAGGATTTCGTACGCCTTCTTCTTGCCATCGCAAGTGTTTTCACCGATATAGATATCAGCGAGCCTGTAGAAAGGACATGTTCTGTCAAATCTAGCTCCGAGCATAGCCTTGATAAGTGGACATGTATTTGCTGGCAAATATCTCTCTCCACCTGGAACCCAGAACTGAGAACCTGCGCAAAGTCCCGTAGCTATGCCGTTGCCTGCAAAGATAATCTCGTCAGGAACATATGTACAGAATGTTCCGAACACCTTTCCGCCGTTCTTCTTAAACTCGACGAGTTCAGCTGGACGTAGGCCGTGAACATCAGCGAGAACCATGTCAAAATAATCCATGGCTTCAGGTCTATTTTCCTGCGATAGAAATACGTCACCAATTGCTCCTGGAAGAACGCTACATAGTAGGTCGTGATTCTCCACGTCCATACCGAGATCTTCCCACATCTTACGATAATCTGCCATTTTCATAACCTCCATAATAATAAGTCAAATATACTGATAAAATTATATCAACTAATGGGCAGATGCACCTATTGAATAAAGTGATAGATTTTGCACAATGCATAGATAGCGTTAATAATAATTTGACAAAACTATGATAACCGTTGTTAAAGCCTATACTAAAAGGCTAATCCTTATTCAAGTCTATGCAAAGTATGAAGCATAAAGAGTAGGAGATTACACGGAACATGAACTGATAAAGAAACAGAGTATTTTAAAAAAAAATATTGACAACGGAATTCAATGTGATACAATTGAATTGTTCAAAAGGAATTCAAAGAAACCAATTAATATATGAGATATTCATAGGAGGATATGAAATGGCACAGATTTATGATTTTAAGCTAGCTAGACCAGATGGAAGTGAGCTAAACCTCGCTGATAACAAGGGCAAGGTAATGCTCATCGTTAACACTGCAACTGGATGTGGGTTTACGCCTCAGTACGAGCCACTAGAGGCACTTTACAAGGAGCTACACGAGTCCGGACTAGAGATTATCGATATCCCTTGCAACCAGTTCGGTGGACAGGCTCCTGGATCAGATGATGAAATCCACGAGTTCTGCACACTCAACTACAACACAACATTCCCACAGCTTAAGAAGTCGGATGTAAACGGTGAGAATGAGCTTCCACTTTACACATTCCTCAAGAGCCAGAAGGGATTTGAGGGCTTCGGAGACTTCCCAGACAGAGAAAAGTTCGAAGAGTTCGTTGCAATGGGCGATCCAGATTTCAGAAACAATGCTAACATCAAGTGGAACTTCACTAAGTTCGTTGTAGATAGAGACGGTAACGTAGTTGCTAGATTCGAGCCAACAGCTGATATGGGTGAGGTTGCTGCCTTCGTAAAGAGCCTCATCTAATCTATAGATACTATATTAAACAATAAATAGCATATGCGCACATATGGATCCAACAATGGGTTGAGATTAAAGTTATAAGTGTGCAAATGTATAGAGCTAAAAATGGTGTCCACCGAGTGAATTCGGTGGGCGCTTTTTGTTTGGTTCTGCTTTAGCAGAGGATTTGCCGAGCGATAGCGAGGTGAATCAATAAACCACCGGCTATGCCGGTGTGATTAGAATAGCTTTAGCTTCAAGAAAAATACCTCCAATGTTATCATGATGTTGGTTCGCCAACC
>ERZ773070.681-NODE-681-length-23640-cov-7.754675_pt1 | contig 23640 bp, 44 predicted proteins | sample MGYA00580618_ERZ773070 | MGnify/ENA primary metagenome ERZ773070 (study PRJEB29015, sample SAMEA2738023) | human oral metagenome | biome: human oral; feature: human-associated habitat; material: dental | place: China | collected 2019 ... | reverse complement strand
AATTAGGGTATGAAAATGCATTAGGAAAAAGTAGATATACAGCTACAGATCAGAAAAGTACTATATTTGAGTGGATAAAATCAAAAGATGAAGATAGATTGCGGATTTTATATGGGTGCTCATGGAAATCAAGATTTATTTGCAATAAAATTAAATTCGGAATCAGATTATGTATATCCTGAGGATATAGAAGGCGATTGGAACTTAGTATTTTTAGATGCTTGTTCATGTTTGAAAACAGATAAATTCGCAAAAGCATTTAATATATTAGGACATCCTAATAAAGCTATATTGGGCTGGGCAAGTAATGTCCAATTTATTGCCAGTTCATTATGGTGGGATAAGTTTAGTGAATATGCAGGAGAAATGAAACTAGATGAAGCGTGTAATCTAGCAATAGATAATATGGATAAAAGTAAAGAGGGCCTAATTGTACCACAAATAATGATGTATGGTGATGGTGATTGGGATGGTGTAGCTAAAATTGCAGAAATAGCTAAAAAAGATAATAAAAAATAAAGTTTATTTTAAGAATATGCATAAAAATATAGCATATTCTTAGAATGTTTATAATGTAAAGTTAAAATACATTACAAGTGTTGACAAATACTTGTTTTTAGTGTAAAGTTAAATAGACTTACATTAGGAGAGAATATGGAAGAAAAAATAATATATTATGGTACACTATTAGAATTGTATGGAGAACTCCTTACAGATAAACAATATTCAGCAATAGACAAGTATTATAATATGGACTTATCGTTATCAGAAATTGCACAAGAAGATAAGATAACAAGACAAGCTGTTAGGGACAATATAAAAAAGGCAGAAGAAAAGTTAGAGTTTTTTGAAAGTAAATTGAAATTATATAAGAACTTTAAAAAAGAAGATAATATAGTTTCAAAACTAGAAAAAAATATAATTAATCTAACTGCTAAAATAACTACTCTTTCTATTGATAAGTATGAAAAAGAAAAATTAGATAATACATTAAAAGAAATAATTAAAAATGTAGATTCATTAAAGAAAATTTAAGTTAAGGAGAAGATATGGCTTTTGAAGGACTTTCATCAAGATTACAAAATATTATAAGGAAGATAAAGGGAAGTGCTAGAATAACTGAAAAAGACCTTAAAGAAATGACAAGAGAAATAAAGCTTACATTATTAGAAGCAGATGTTAACTTTATGGTTGTTAAAAAGTTTATAAAAAACATAGAAGAAAAAGCATTAGGTGAAGAAGTTTTAAAATCACTAACACCAGGGCAACAAGTAGTAAAAATAGTTAAAGATGAATTAACTAAAATACTTCGGAGCAGAAAATAGTGAGATAAAATTTGTAAATAGTCCAACAGAACCTACAATAATAATGTTAATGGGGCTTCAAGGTGCAGGTAAAACAACACTTGCAGGAAAACTTGCAAACCACTTTAGAAAAAAAGGTAAAAAACCATTACTTGTAGCATGTGACGTATATAGACCAGCAGCTATAAAACAATTAGAAGTTGTAGGAAAAAGCCTTAGTATACCAGTATATTCAAGAGAAGATACAAAAGATGTACTTAGAATTGCAAAAGAAGCAATAACAAAAGCAAAATCAAGTATGAATGACCTTGTTATACTAGATACAGCAGGTAGACTTCAAATAGATGAAGAATTGATGAATGAACTTAAAAAGATAAAAGATAATATTAATATTACAGAAAGTCTTTTAGTAGTTGACTCAATGTCAGGACAAGATGCAGCAAATGTTGCAAAAAGCTTCTCAGAAAAACTTGATATAGATGGTATTATTATTACAAAACTAGATGCAGATACAAGAGGTGGTGCAGCACTTTCTGTTAAAGAAATAACTCGGAAAACCAATTAAGTTTGCATCAGTTGGTGAAAAACTTTCAGATATTGAAGAATTTCATCCAGATAGAATGGCATCAAGAATTTTAGGAATGGGTGATGTTTTATCAATAATTGAAAAAGCAGAACTAGAATTTTCTGAAGAAGAATCTAGAGAATTAGAAGAAAAAATAAGAAAAGAAAATTATGACTTAAATGATTATCTAAAACAAATGAAAAAAATCAAAAAAATGGGTTCATTATCATCACTACTTAAAATGATACCAGGAATGGGAAATATGCAAAACTTAAATGTAGATGATAAAGAAATCATTAAGATTGAGGCCATAATACAGTCAATGACTGAAAAAGAAAGGCAAAATTATAAGATATTAAACGGTTCTAGAAGAAAAAGAATTGCTATGGGTAGCGGAACTTCAGTAGAACAAGTTAATAAGTTTATAAAATCATTTGACTTATTTAGGAAAGTGATGAAAGATATAAAAAATCCAAAAGATTTAAATAAGATAATGTCTAAACTTAAATCAGGCGGATATGGTAAATTTTAAAGGAGGAAAAAATGGTTAAAATAAGACTAAAGAGAATGGGAAAGAAAAGAAAACCATTTTATCATGTTGTAGTAGCAGATGCTAGAACAGCTAGAGATGGAAAGATAATAGATAAAGTAGGGACATATGACCCAATGACAACACCATCTACAATAAATATAGACTTAGAAAAAGTAGCTACATGGATAAAAAATGGTGCAAAACCTACAGATACAGCTAAAAAATTAATAGATATAGCTGAAAAAGCAGGAAAATAATTATAAATAGCTAAACAATTAAAAAGGTGATAAAATGGAAAAGACAAAAGAATTATTAAAAGCTCTTGTTATGGTTATAACAGATAAAGAAAATAAGGATGATATACAAATTTTAGAAAAAGTTGAAGAAGAAAAGATAGAATTATTAGTGATTTTAAAACCAGAAGATATGCCTAAAGTTATAGGAAAAGATGGAAGAATTGCTAAAAGCATAAGATCATTAGTTAGAAACTTAAAAGATACAGATAAAAATATATATATTCGTTTTGAAACTGAAGAATCTGATTTTCAAAAATAAGTAAAGGTTTATGGAAATATATTTAAAAAAAGATTTAGAAGAATTAAAACGAAAAGAAGATAGTAGATATATAATAATAGGTAAAATTGATAAAAGTCATCGGAACATCTGGAGAGTATAAGGTTAGTATATATAGTGATGATATGTATAGCATTGAAGAATATAATAATATATATATAAAAGAAAATAATATATATATTAAAATTAACCTAGTAATAACTCGGAAGTTTAAAAAATAGGATAATTGCAGATATATATTTAAATGAAGATAGTAAATATAATGATATATGTGTTCAAGGAAAAGAATTGTATATTTTGAGAAAAGATTTAAAAAAACTTGAAGATGGAGAATATTATATATTAGACTTATTAGAATGTAATATATATATAGAAGAAAGTTTTTTTCGGAAATGTAATAGATGTGTTAGATAATAATATATCAGAAACATTAGAAATAGATGCAACAGAGACTATAGGTAAGAAAATAATGATTCCTATTATAGATAAATATATTAAAAAAATTGATATAAAAAATAAGAAGATATATCTACAAAAAGAAAATATATCTGAAATGATAAAATTAGGTTACTGATGAAGTTTATAGTATTAACACTTTTTAAAGAAATGTTTGAAAGTCTAAATACAAGCATTTTAAAAAGAGGAATAGATAAAAAAGCTATATCTTTGGAACTAATAGATATTAGAGATTTTAGTAAGAACAAGCATAAAAAGGTTGATGATATGCCATATGGAGGAGGATCTCGGAATGGTTATAAGACCAGATGTTGTGTATGATGCATATAATTCTATAGACAAAGAAATTTTAAAAAATTCTAAATTAATATATTTAACACCAAAAGGAAAAGTTTTAACACAAAAAAAAGTAAAAAGTTTAGCAAAGGAAGAAAATATAATACTATTATGTGGTCATTATGAAGGAATAGATCAAAGAGTACTAGATAAATTAAACGTAGAAGAAATATCAGTAGGAGACTATATATTAACAGGTGGAGAAATTCCAGCAATGATAATAATTGATTCTGTTTCAAGAAATGTTGAAGGGGTGATTTCTAAAGATTCTTTAAAAGAAGAAAGTTTTTCAGAAGAAATTGGAATGCTAGAATACCCACAATATACAAGACCAGAAATATTTGAACAAATGAGAGTACCAGATGTATTGTTATCTCGGAAATCATAAGAAAATAAGAGAATATAGAGAAAAAGAGTCTTTAAAAATTACTTTAGAAAAAAGACCAGATTTAATAAAAAAGAATAATATAAAGAAGGAGGCCTTAAATGGACAAAATTAAAGCAATAGAACATGAACAAATGAAAAATGTAGTTCCAAAGTTAAAAGTAGGTAATACAGTAAAAGTACATGTAAGGATTACAGAAGGTAATAAATCAAGAATCCAAGTATTTGAAGGAACAATAATAAAAATACAAAATGGTGGATTAAACCAAACATTTACAGTAAGAAGAATATCTTATGGTGTAGGTGTTGAAAAAACATTCTTAATACATTCACAAAATGTAGAAAAAGTAGAATTAGTAAGAGTAGGAAAAGCAAGAAGAGCAAAACTTACATATTTAAGAGATAGATTAGGTAAAAAAGCTAAGATTAAAGAAGTTGTAGGTGCTAGAATAGTTAATGAAGAAATAACTATAAAAGAAGAAAAAGTTTTAGTTCCAGAAACAGCAGAAGAAGAAGTAGTTGAAATAGTAACAGAAGAAGTTGTAGAAGAAGGAGGAGAAGTAAATGAATAAGACATATACTCCAAAAGGAAAAGAAATAGAAAAAAAATGGTATATAATAGACGCTAAAGATAAAGTTTTAGGTAGAGTGGCAACAGAAGCAGCAACATTACTTCGTGGAAAACACAAACCAAACTTTATGTTTAACATAGACACAGGAGACCATGTTATAATCATAAACTGTAAAGATATAGTTTTAACAGGTAAAAAATTAGATCAAAAAATGTATAGAAAACATTCAGGATATGTTGGTGGTTTAAAAGAAAAATCAGCTAAAGAAATAATGGCAAATACACCAGAAAAAGCAATGTATTTAGCAGTAAAAGGAATGTTACCACACACAAAGTTAGGTGCAGCACAACTTAAAAAATTAAGAGTATATGCAGATGAAAATCATATGCAAACAGCTCAAAAACCAGAAGTTTGGGAGGTTAAATAATTAAAATGGCAAAACAAGAAAACAAAGTGTTCTTAGGAACAGGAAGAAGAAAAAAATCAATTGCTAGAGTAAGATTAATGGCAGGAACAGGTAAAATAACTGTAAATGGAAAAGATATAACAGAATATTTTGGAACAGAAACATTAATAGTTATAGCAAAACAAGCTTTAGAAGCAGTAAATAAAACAGAAAACTATGATGTAATAGTTAAAGTTATAGGTGGAGGATTCTCAGGACAAGCAGGAGCTATAAGACATGGTATAGCAAGAGCTTTAGTAGAAGCAGATGAAGAAGAATATAGACCAACTTTAAAAGTAGCAGGATACTTAACACGTGATTCTCGTATGAAAGAAAGAAAAAAATACGGTCTTAAAAAAGCTAGAAAAGCTCCACAATTTAGTAAGAGATAAGAAGAATATAATTATATCAATAATTGCAAAAATACCTTTAAAAAGAATAATCTTTTTAAGGGTATTTTTTTGGATATTATACAAGACTATACAAAGATTACAGACAAAAATTTGGAAAAAATCAAACTTGAAAGAAAAAGAAAGGAGGAAGAAAAGAAAAGAAAGAAATTAGAAGAAGAAAGAAAACGGAAGGAATTTGATGAGAAACTCAGAAAAGATGAAGAAAAGAGAAAAAAAGAGAAAAAAAGAACATCAAGAATTCATCAATAAGCTGAAAAAATGGTTTTTTAGATAAAACTTTAATTTAGAATCTATCCTAGGAGTAGTTATATAGTAATTTTTAACTACTCCTTTTTTAGTTATTATACTGTAAGATATACATGGTAAAATTAAAAGTAAATAGTAAATAACGTATTTTTGTTATAATGTTATTAAAAAGTTATTATGTGGACTTGCAAAAATAGAAATAGTATGATAATATATATGCATACATCAAAGGAATACTAAAAATCAAATTAAATTTTTAGGAGGAGAACAATGAAAAAGATGTTTTTAATTTTAATGATGGGGATGAGTCCATTAATTATTGCTGATTCACTTCAAGATGCTGCAATATCTTTATACAAAGGTGAAATTTCAGAGGAAGCTCTGAAAGATAATTTTTCGAAGAAAGATTATAATGAAATTATTGAGAAATATCGGGATATGAAGTTGCAAAAAGCAAGGAAGGAATATGAAAGTGCAAAAATCAATTCGTTGTTAAAAGCTCGAAATAAAGAGTTACAACAAGAAGTAAACAATAAGAAAGTAAGACCTAGCATTAAAGAAACAGTTAATAGAGTCTATAAAGGACTCTACGGAGATAATCCGGAAAGAGCTAAGCGACTTCAAGAGTTAGGGTTTAGTAAAAAAGAAATAGAAGAGATTCAAAGAGCTGTCAACAAAATGGTTGAAGAAGATAGAAAAGCAAAAGAGTAAATTAAAAAAAAGCAGGTATCAAATGATGCCTGTTTTTTGATGCTATATTTCGTTTTCATATAATGTTTCATCATTACTTCTAGAAAAGTTAAATCTAAGATCTATAAGAAGTTTTATCTTAGTAAAGAATGTTTTAATAAAGTTTTGTGAATATACTTTAGGAAGGTTAAGTATATCTTTTTTAGCTTTAAGTGCAAATGAATAATTGCCATAGGCTTCTATTAGTGAAAGCTTATTATTAAGTTCAATATTCATTTTATCTTTAAATTGTTCAAAAGAATAATCATCTTCAGATATTATTAAATAGTTTTCAAAGTTTGCTATAAGTGTCCTTATATTAACAATATCTTGAATTGTTTCTACTTTTTCAAGTTCATTTGCAAAAGCAGATGTATAGATAATATTTTGAATATCTAAAACAGTTTCTCTAAGCTTATTCTTTAAATTTGTTATATTATTAAGTACTGATATTTTCTTACTTTCTGTTTGTTCATGTGTATGTATATTTGAATATATACTAGAAAGTTTTTCTTGAAGATGTAATATATATGTAAGTTTTTCTTCTATATAGTTAAAATTATCTTCAGAGGTTATAGTTTTAAAAGTATTTTCGAAAAGATCTGTTCCGAAGAAGTGTACTAAAAAATAGTGGATATGTTCCGGTAAAGAAACACATTTGTCTAATTATAGCTGTTTCTAAAGGATAATAATTTGGACTAGGAGTTATAAGTTCAAGCTCATAATATTTAACATTATCTGGTTTTTGCCCTGTCATTATACTTGCTATATATTGTACAGAAGCTTCATTTAATCCGAAGTCCAACTTCTTTTCTAAAAAGTCCGAGAAAATTTAAAAAGTCCCATACGTATAAGATTATTCTCTTCAGTAAGTTCTGTTTGTAAATAATGTAATATTTCATGTATTACAGAACTATCCATATTATTAATATCAAGTTCATTAGAAAAATATATACTATTTGTCTTGTAATAGTATTTTCCCATAGAAGAGTCATTAAAATCTGCTAGGTACATATTACTTTTACTTAAAGAATTAAATAGCATTTCTTTTGTAATATTAAATTCTGAAACAACAGGGTAAATTAAATTAACAGCATGTTTTGAAATGTTATGTTTATCTTTAGCACTTATTTCAGATATATTAGTTATACCAGGTATGTTATGGCTTTTCTTTTTATCCATTATTACTCCTTTCATATATATATAATACTAATATAGCAAAAAGAAATTAATTAATATATGATTATTAAAAAAATATATAAAAAAGTAATACATTGTTAATATTTTAAAATTAAGATTTTTTGTAATAGATATAGTAATCTTTATTTGAGTTTAGTATTATTTAAATAATTATATTGTTATTTAAGGAGTAATACTATTTTATGGGAATTTTAAAAAGACGAAAGGGAATCACAGTTATAGTTTTAGTAATAACTATAATAATAATGTTAATTTTAGCAGGAATAGCTTTAAATATGGTAATAGATGATAAAGGACTTATTGAAAAATCGAATAAGAGTAATTTTGATTTAGCATTATCAGAAATGTATGAAAGGGGAGATTCAGAGTTATCATATTTAAGAATTTCAGATAGGATAAAAAAGAGTCGGAGTAATTAATTCTGAAAGACTATATGCAAGTAAAGGTTTTAAGACATATTATGAGATAAGACAAGATGAGTATATTTGGGATAAAGAAAGAAATATGAGACTTGTTAAAAAGTCTGATTTTGATGAATATATTAAGAATAAGATTAAAAGGGAAGATACAGAAGATATTGAAAGTAGTATTCCAAGTGTAAATCCAGTTTCAATAGAAGATGTTAAAATAACAGGAACAGGTATAAAAGCAAGTAGTATAATTGTTGATATTAAAGGAACAAAATATACAGGAATAGTTAATGAAAATGGCGAATATAGTATACAAATTCCGAAACAACAAAGTGGTACAAAGATAAAAGTTGTACAAAAAGAAGGAGGAAAAAAAGAAAGTAATGAGATAATAGTAGAAGTTGGAAAGACTAAATTAGGTAAAATAACAATAAATGAGGTGAAAAATACTGATACAAGAATAACAGGAAAAGCAGAAAAGAATGCAAATATATTATTAGTAATAGCAGGTAGAGAATTTAAAGGGAGAGCAAATAGTAATGGAGATTTTAACATATCTGTAAGTGGAATATCAGATGGTGATGAAATTGTAGGAACACAGAGCATGACAGATAGGGTTACAAGTGATGAAACTAGAATAATAGTAGGAGCATCAAAAGGGAATAAGCCTACAATAAACGAGGTTACAAGTGATAGTACTGAGGTAACAGGAAAAGCAGAGAGAAATGCTAAAATAAGAGTGATATTAGAAGACATTACAGAATATGTAGGATTTGCAGATGGAAGTCGGAAACTATAGTGTAAAAATACCAGTTCAAGATATGAATAAGAAAATATGGGTTACACAAACAGCACCAAATAGGGAAGAATCTGAAAGGCAAGAAAAAGTTGTAAAAGGAGTACCAGCACCAGCACCAAGTATAAACGATGTGGATACTGATGATACAAAGGTTACAGGAAAAGGAGTAGCAAATTCAAAAGTACATGTAAGAATTCCAGGAAAATTTGAAGGAGAGGTAGATGTTAACTCAAATGGAGATTGGGAAGTAAATACAGGACTTTTAAATGGTGGTCAACAAATAATAGTATATCAAGAATTACCAAGGAAGATAAATAGTGCAGAGGTAAGAAAAAATGTAGTACAATTACCAGCTCTTCGGAGTTCCAAGAATAGATCAGGTTAATTCAGAACAAGATAGATTATGGGGCTGGGCAGAACCAGGAGCAACAGTAGATGTACATGTACATCGGAATAGTAAGACAAAATATTATAGCAGATGGAAGTCGGAAGATGGAATATATATATTGGACAAGAAAGAGGAAATGCTAGAATAGAAGTAAGGCAAATGAAGACTGGTAGACCATGGAGTGGTATGGCAGTATCAAATGTAGTACAATTACTAGCACTAGGAAATCCAAGTATTGATCAAATGAATTCAGCACAAGATCATATATATGGATGGGCAAGTGCATGGGCAACAGTAAAAGTACATGTACACGGTGTGTTTATACGTGATGTACAAGCAGATGGAAACCGGAAGATGGGTAACACACTTAGGATATGAAAGAGGAAATGCGATAGTAGAAGCACAACAAAGATATGTAGGAAGACCATGGTCTCGGATGGTCAAGAATGGTAGTACAACAACTGCAAATGCCTCAACCAACAATAAATTTTATAGACTCATCACATTACTGGGTATCACGGAAGAGGAGAACCAGGAGCAACAGTAAAAGTACATGTGCATGGAGTAGTGATAAGAGATGTACAAGTAGATAGTGCAGGAAACTGGTCAACACATATTGGAAGACAAACACCAAACAGAAGAATAGAAGTACAACAATATAGATTTCGGTTGGGCATGGTCTGGTTGGGCAGGAACAAATGTTGTAGAAAGGTTTGTAGGAGTGAGATTCCAAGTTTCAGCACCAAGAAGACATTGGGTTAGAATTAGTTCAGGAGGAAATCATGCAACTTCATGGAATCACCCAGGGACATCATTTAATGATAGAGATAGATGGCAAAATTATTTTGAAAGACAACCAGGATTCTATAATATATGGGTATCAGGAGATATAACAGAAGTTCATGTAGAACCTGGTATAACAGTTGTATATTTAGATTTTTATCATCCAGGTAGAACAACACCAGTATATGTAAAGGTAAATAATAATGTTGTCCAGGTCTGGAACCCAGTACAATAATATAGTGTATGTATTAAATGTTAAATGATATTTTAAATTTTACTTTAAGAAAGAGGGAATATGAAGATAAATGAAATGGTCAAGAAAAAGACAAACAAAGAAAAGTTTATAGAGATAATTATAAAGGCAAGTATATGTATAATAGCTATTATTTCATCACTATATTACATATTCCCTATCTTTTTAAATTATCCTAAAAATGCTTTAGAAGAGGAATTTCAAAGAAAGATTGTAGGTATTTCATATAATATGCAGTTTCGGAATATTTTTAATAAGTATGTATATTATTATAATAAGTATAATCATAGTTTCATATATACATACAAATATTAAGGAAGGAGATTCTAGAGATAAGGTTAGAAAAAAAAGAAAACTTGCATTTAATTATCCATATATTATAATCGGAAGTATTTCTTTTATACCAACTATAATAATTATTAGTTCATGTATATTATTAGGACTAGAAACACCAATTATTTTTAGTATAATGTCTATAGTTCTTTTAGCATCATCATTGATTGCAATAATTATATATATGATATCAAAAGAATATTTTGAAGATATATTGATAGAGACAGCATATTATGTAGATAATAATATAACAGGAAAAAAAGTAAGTCTTCGGAAGAAAGCTTTTAATACAAATGATACCAATAATTTTAGGTTCAATTATGCTTATTGTATCAATACTAAATTTGGTTATAATAGAAGATAAGGGAGCAGTACAACAAAAATTATATTTAGAGATTTTAAAAAAGGAATTTAATGGAAATAGGAAATATAGTTTAGAAGAGGTAACAGAAAAGCTTAGAAAAATAGAAGATGAAAATATACAAGATAGAGTAACAAAAATATTTGCATATACAGATAATGTAAGAGATGCAGTATATGGAAAAGAATATTTAAATAATTTTGCGGTAGAATATATAAACATGTTCTATAATTTAGAAAAACAAGATACTGTATATACAGAATATTCTAAAAATAAGCAAATATCTATGATAAGAATAGAAACAGATAAAGGATATGTATTAGTTGGGATAGGATTTAGAGTGTTTTCAAATAATATAACAGCAGATATTCGGAATGCTTTTATGTATAATAATTATATATATATCAATATACATATGGTATATAGGATATATTATAGAAAAAGATATATCTAAAGTTACAACTGGAATGAGAAGTATATTAAAAGCAAAAAATAGTATTGTTTTAAATAATTTACCAATACTTAGAAATGATGAAATAGGTAGGCTTGTAAGAGAATTTAACTTATTACAAAATAATAATAATAGTCAAATAAGGAGTATAAACAATACTAAAATAAGAATGATAGAACAAGAAAGATTAGCAACTTTAGGACAGATGATTGGAGGGATAGCACATAATCTAAAAACACCTATTTTCTCAATATCTGGTGCAAATATGGCAATGTCAGAACTTATAAAAGAATTAAAAAATTCTGTTTTAGATGAAAGAGTAGAAAGAAAAGATTTTACTGAAATAGCATCAGATATGGAAATGTGGACAAAAAAGATAGATAATTATTTAGGATATATGTCTGATGTAATAACAGTTGTAAAAGGTCAAACAACTGTATTTTCAGATGATATAAGGGAAAAGATAGAATTGAAAGATGTATTTAAAAGTGTTAGATTTCTTTTAGAACATGAAATTAGAAAAAATAATATAGAACTAGAAATTAAAAATTATGTAGAAAATGATATAAAAATTGAAGGAAATAGTAATATATTAGTACAAATATTAGCAAATTTAGTACAAAATAGTATAGATAGTTATGAAGATATAGCAAAAAATGATAAAAATAGGAAAATAATAATAGAATCAGCATATGATAAAAGTAAAAAAAATATTATTATATATGTAGAAGATTTTGGAGTGCGGAATATCTAAAGATATAGTAGATAGATTATTTAAAGAAATGGTAACAACAAAAGGGAAAAGAGGTACAGGACTTCGGATTATATATGTCTAATTTAACATTAAAAGCACAATATAATGGAAGTATAGAAATACTTACAAAAGAAAAAAGAGGAACAATAATGAAGATATGTTTACCACAACAATAAGTGGAGCAAAGGAAGGACTTTTATGAGAATAAGAGATAGAGAAGAAAAACTGATTAAAGAAGATGGCAATAATTGGAAAATATTAGTTATAGACGATGAACAAGGAGTTATTGATTCTATTAATGTATATTTAGGAAAAATGGGCTATATAATAGAAGGAGAAACAAACCCTTTAAAAGGTATAGAAAAGATAAGGGAAAATGATTATGATATACTTATATTAGATTATATTATGAACCCTATAAATCGGAGATAAGGTTATAGAAGAAATAAGAAAATTTAATAATAATATATACATAATTGTACTTACAGGACATAAAAGTATAGCACCACCAATAGAAACAATAAGAAAGTTAAATATACAAGGATATGTAGAAAAAACAAATAAGTTTGAACAAATATTATTAATGGTAGAATCATCAGTAAAATCTATAAAACAGTTAGAAGAGATAAGAAAGAAAAATAAGGAGATAGAAGATACATATCTAGAAAGTATAGAAACATTAAGAAAAATTGTAGAAGCAAAAGATGAATATACAAGAGGACATTCTGATAGAGTATCAGGATATGCATGTTTGATAGGAAAAAAGTTTTGTTTGGAACAGCATGAGTTAGAAACATTAAGAATAGGTGGACTTCTTCATGATATTGGAAAAGTAGGAATAAAAGATAGTATACTTTTAAAAACAGGAAGATTTACAGATGAAGAATATGAAGAAATGAAAAAACATACTGTTATAGGATATGAGATATTAAAAAAGGCAAGTAGATTTAAGGATATATTAAATATTGTAAGATCACATCATGAAAGAATAGACCGGAAAAGGTTATCCAGATGGACTTAAAGGTGATCAAATAGGAGATTTAGTAAAAATTATTACAGTTGCAGATTCATTTGATGCAATAACATCAAAACGTGTATACAGGGATGCTAAAAATATTGAAGAAGGATTAGAGGAATTAAAGAAAAATATACGGATCACAGTTTGATAAAAGGTTTGTAGATATACTTATATGGTGTTATAATAATCAAAGAGAAGAATTTTTGGAAATATATAATATACAAAGAAAGGGATAAAAAAGTATTAAATTCAAATTAATAGATTAGTATAGCAAATGTTTAAATAGAAAAAAATATTAATTTGTGATATACATATATATATGGAAAAGGTAGAAAAAGAGATAGAAGATATAGGAAATAATAAAGAGAATAGTAAAAAACGGAGAAGAGAAAAATTTTGGAAATAAGTTTGCAAAAAATGTATTAATGTTAATAATAGCACAAATACTTGTAAAAGTTTTAGGACTTATATACAGGGTTGTAATTGTAAATGTTCCGGGATTCCGGAAATGTAGGAAACCGGACATTATGCTTCAGGATATGAGGTATATGCACTTATGCTAACATTATCAAGTATAGGAATACCTTCTGTAATATCAAAACTTGTATCTGAAAGAATAGCAATAGGTGATAAAAAAGCGGCACAGAGAATATTTAAAGTAGCACTTACATTCTTTACAGGTCTTCGGACTTATACTAAGTGTTCTGCTATATGTATTTTCAGATTGGATTGCAATACATATACTTGATGTAAAAGATACATCATTAGTACTTAAAGTATTAGCACCTGCAATAGTATTTGTTTCAGCATCATCTGTTATAAGAGGGTATTTTGGTGGACTTCGGAGATATGAAGTCTACAAGTGTTTCACAAACACTAGAACAACTTTTAAATTGTATATTAACAATAACACTTGTATATATGGTAGCAGGTAGTGAGCCACATGTTATGGCAGCAGCACGGAAATGTAGCAACAACAATTTCGGTTATCCTATCGTTTATATATATGTATGTATATTATAAGAAACATAAACTTATAATATATAGAAGAGAAAAATCAAGAGAAGATAAAAAGCCAACAAGATATATTATTAAAACAATATTAAAATTATCAGTACCTGTAACAATAGGTTCTTTAATATCTATAGTACATACAATGATAGATACAATAACAGTAACAAATGGTATACAAAAAGCATATATGCATATATATACAGCTAAAGATGTTTTGGAAAGTAAGGCAACAGAAATGAAAGGTATACTTTCAAAAGTATCTACAATAGTAGGACTTCCACAATCAATAACAATAGCAATAGCAATAGCAATAGTTCCAGTTGTATCTGTACTTGTAGCAAGAGGTGAAAGACAAAAGGCAAAAGAAAGAATAGAAAGAGCAATAAACTTATCTGTAATTATAATAATGCCTGCAATTGTAGGATTATTTGTACTGTCAGAACCACTTCTTAAACTTATGTATCCAAAAGCTTCAGAAGGTGGAGTTTTAATGCAAATATTATGTGTTGCAACAGTATTTATGTGTTTAAGTCACACAATACGGAAGTGGACTTCAAGGTATTCGGTGATGTTATAACACCTTCTATAGGTGTATTTGTAGGAGCTGTTATAAAAACGGTTATAAACTCAGTATTAATACCAATATATAATATAAATATATATGGTGCTGCAATTTCATCTGTTATATGTCAGGTGATAATGTTCTTAATTGTATATATAACATTATATAAGAAGATTGGAGCTAAAATTGATCTTAAGAAAAACCGGAAGAACTATACTTGCATCAATAGCAATGGGAATTATATCATATGGAGTATATTATCTAACTATACCATATTTAAGAAATTCAGTAGCAGTAATTTTAGCAATAATAGCAGGAATAATTTCATATACATTGTTTGTAATAATATTTAATGTAATAACAGAAGAAGAATTAAAAGAACTTCCTAAGGGTGAAAAATTATTACCTATATTTGTAAAAGCTAAGAATATAAGAAATAAGGTATTTGGAATTAAAGTAAGTAAATAGAAAGGAAGGCTTATGGGAGAAAATAAGAAAAAAAATAATGTAAAAGTTGAATGGGATTTAAGTCAAATATATAGTAATATAGATGAACTTAAAAAAGATATAGAAAAAGAATTAAGTTTAACAGAAAAAATGACAACTTTTAAAGGGAAACTTAATAATAAGAAAGATATATTTGAGTTTTTCAAAATAGATGAAGAAGCAGAGCTAATAGCTTCAAAAACAACAGCATATATGGCATTAAGACTTCAAAAAAATATGAAAGATTTAGAAATATTAAAATTAGATTCAGAGATATCACCTAAATTTAAAAAGCTTTCTAAACAGTTAATATTCGTAGAAGATGAATTACTTGAAAATGATAAAGAACTTTTAGATGATATATTAAAAGATCCCAAATTTGAAAGATTTAATAGCAATTTAAGATATCAATTTGCTTTAAAAGGTCATATATTAACACAAGAGCAAAAATTACTTATGAATCATATTGGAAGTGCAATGAATTTTTCAAATATCTATGATCTAATAGAAAATGAAATAAAATTTGAAAAAGCAGAAGATGTGAATCGGAAATCTTCATGAAGTAACACATTCTAAATATGTACCATTAATGGAAAGTAAGGATAGAATACTTAGAAAAAATGCATTTAATTCAATGTATAATAATTACAAAAATTCAGAACAAAGTACAACTGAAATATATCTATCAGAAGTAAAACTTGAAAATGAACTGGCAAAATTATTAAATTATGATTCACTTTTAGATAGAAGTACAAGAGGAGATGAATCAAGTATAAAAGTATATGATGCACTAATATCATCAGTAAATAAAAATATGAAAATATATCATAAATATCATGATTTAAGAAAAAAAGTATTAGGACTTCGGAGATGATTATACATCATATGACCTATATGCAAATATGATAGAAACAGCAGATACTAAGAAATATACTATAGAAGAGGCAAGAGATATTATATTAGAAAACTTAAGTATATTACGGTGAAGAATATATATCTGTACTTAAAAAAGCATTTTCTGAAGGATGGCTTGATGTATATGAAAAGGAAAATAAGGGGACTGGTGCATTTAGTTATGGTGTATATGGTGTACATCCATATATATTATTAAATTATGAAGGAAGATTTGATGATATTTCAACAGTAGCACATGAATTACGGACATACAATGCATTCATATTATTCAAATAAGTCACAAAGTGTATATAATAGTAATTATACAATAATGGTTGCAGAAGTAGCATCAACAGTAAACGAAATAATACTTGCAGAAAATATATTAAAAAAAGAAAAAGATATAGAAAAAAGAAAAAATATAATCGCAGAACTTATAGGTACAATAACATCAACACTTGTAAGACAATCAATGTTTGCAGAATTTGAAAAGAAAATACATGATAGAATATTTAAGGAAATTCCAACAGTATATACAGATGTTACAAATGAATATGAGGAAGTATTAAAGAAATATTTTGCAAATATAACAATAGATGAAAAACATAAATATGAATGGCTTAGAATTCCACATTTCTACAGACCATATTATGTGTATAAATATGCAACAGGGATATCATCAGCTATATATATAGCAAGAAATATATTAAATAATAAGGAAGGATATTTAGAAAAATATCTTGAAATGTTAAAAACCGGAGGAAGAATCCGGAAGCATAGATGTACTTAAAATTGCAGAAGTAGATTTAGAAGATGAAAAAACATATGATGAAGCATTTAAATATTTAGAAGAAAAAATATTAGAATTAGAAGAATTAATGAAATAATAAAAAAAACTAAAAAAAATGAAAAAACATTGAAAAAATAAAAATAAATAGTTATTATATATGTATAAGATTAAGATAAGAAAGGAAGTATATAAATGAAAGATTATTATATAGAAAAAGTACATGCAAGAGAAATATTAGACTCAAGAGGAAATCCAACAGTTATGGTAGAAGCACATATAAATGGATGTAAAGGAGTTGCAAAAGTTCCATCAGGAGCATCAACAGGACAATTTGAAGCTGTTGAATTAAGAGATGGAGACAAATCAAGATATTTAGGGAAAGGTGTAGAAAAAGCAGTTGCTAATGTTAATGAAGATATTAATGACAATATTACATCAGAATCAGAAGAAGGAATGGTAATATTATATAATTCATTAATGGAAATAGACAATGATTTAATCGAATTAGACGGAACAAAAAATAAAGGTAAATTAGGAGCAAATGCTATACTTGGAACATCTATAGCTTGTGCACAAGCTATGGCACAATCAAATGACCAAGAATTATTCCAATTCTTAGGTGGAGAATATGCAGATACATTACCAGTACCTATGATGAATGTTTTAAATGGTGGAGCACATGCTTCAAACAATATGGACATTCAAGAATTTATGATAATGCCAGTAGGGGCACCAACATTTAAAGAATGTGTTAGATGGTGTGCAGAAGTATATCATACATTAGGAAAAATCTTAAAAGAAAAAGGAATGACAATTGCAGTAGGTGATGAAGGTGGATTTGCACCAGATTTATCAAGTGATGAAGAAGCATTTGACCTATTATCAGAAGCTATAACAAGAGCAGGATATAAGGTTGGAGAAGACTTTGTATTTGCTATAGATGCAGCAGCAAGTGAATGGAAAGGTGAAAATGGAACATACCATTTACCAAAAGCAAACAAAACTTTAACAAGAGATGAAGTAATATCACACTGGGAAAGCCTAGTTAACAAATATCCAATCATGTCAATAGAAGATGGACTTGATGAAGAAGACTGGGAAGGATGGAAAGAATTACAAAAACGTTTAGGAGACAGAATTCAATTAGTAGGTGATGATCTTCTTGTTACAAATGTTGAAAGATTAGAAAAAGCAATAGAAGAAGATGCATGTAATTCAATTCTTATTAAATTAAATCAAATAGGTACAGTTACAGAAACTATGGATGCAATAAAACTTGCTAAAACATATGGTTATACAACAGTAGCATCACACCGTTCAGGAGAAACAGATGATGTAACAATAGCAGATTTAGCAGTTGCATTAAATACAAAACAAATTAAAACAGGAGCACCTGCAAGAACAGATAGAGTTGCTAAATATAACAGATTATTAGAAATAGAAGAAATGTTAGGAGCAAAAGCTAAATATGCAGGATGGGGATGTTTTAGCTAAAAAATAATGATATATTATTGAACGAATATTTTATACTTAAAGAAGTTAGTAATAAAATACTAGCTTCTTTTTTATGTGAAATATTAAGTTATATGCTTTTTTTGTAATAGATATAGAAAAACTTTAGAAGTATATATATGATTTAATTGTAAATATTATAATTAATTTTAATAAGGAGAAAATTAATGAAAAAACTAGTTAAAATATGTATAACAATTATATTAATGTTATCAATTATTATAACATATGGTGGTAGGATTATAGTTAAGGCTGCAGAGTCAGACTTAACCCTTACTCCAAAGCCAGAAACAAATAATATACACCTTAAATGGACAGGACCACAAAATAGTTCATATAAGGTGTATCAAAAAAAGCCAGGAGCTACACAATTTGAAACAATAGGACTTACTGATTTTAGTAATAATGCAACAGATGAAGAGGTTAAGGTACTTAATATATATCCACATTCTAAAAATATAGGAAAATTATGGGAAGGTTCATCAGCATTTCAAACATTACCTATGGTAAATGTAACATATCTAGATGGACATACAGAAACAATAGAAAAATCTGCATTATTAAAAGCATGGATGGAAGGTCGGAACAGCAAATGAAGGTGGTAATATAACAAACTTTCAAGCATATGGTAAAAACCCAGTGACAGGTAGGCAAATAATAAAAGTTACAAGTGTTAAACAAAGAGATTTTGAAGCTAATCCTAATATGATATGGGATTATGATGTAATGATGTATGGAACTTGGGATAGTAATGCATTTAACTTATTATCAGATAATGCTATTAATACGATATCTGATTATATTTCAAAAGGTAAAGGTGTACTTACAGGACATGATACAATAGGAGCCGGAATTGGTTGGAACGGTATGTCAAAGATTGCATCTAAATTTAATATTGTATTAGGAGTTTGGGGAAATAGTCAGCATCTTGGATATGATTATAATTACCAATGGTTTGTTGGATCAGATAAAATTAAAGTATCAAAGAAAGGATTTTTAACACAATTCCCATGGAATTTAGGACCTGTTCGGAACTGTATTAAATATTCCATATACACATACAGCTTCTAATGCAGCAAAAGGAAATACGTGGATGGAATTTGAAAACCCAAATGTTATTGATGTATTGGAAAATGGTATAAGGAAAGATGAAACGGTATTACCTAAAGGGGCAAACTATAGATATTATTTAACAACATGGAATAATACTGCTATGATACAAACAGGACATAGTAATGGTCAATCAACAGAAGATGAAAGAAAAGTTCTTGCAAATACATTATTTTACCTTAAACAATTAACAAAGAAGACAGAAGTATTAGATAATTCAGCAAGAGATATAGCAGATCCTAATAAACCAGAAAATATAGTGTATAAGATAGATGAACAAGGAAATGATATAATAGAGTTTAGAAAACCAGAAGATAATCGGAAGTACATATGAATACTATGTAAAAGGATTAGATGGTGATAGAGAGTTTACAAGTGATACAAAAAGTGCAACAATAACAACAGGAGTTAAGAAGTATAGGTATAGTGTAAATGATATTGATTCAAATAATATTGATAAGACGGCAGATGGATTATGGACAGAAGTAAATTCAACAGAAGATATAGAAAAGATTAAATTAAATTCTTCTGGAAGATATCTACATATATATAGTATAGATGGAGCAGGTAATGAATCAGATATAACAAAAATAGAATTAATACCACAAACACAAAATATAGATGTGACAAAAGAAGTAGTAAACCCTAAGAATGAGTATAAGATAGGGGATATAGTAACATATAGTATAAAATTTAAGATAAGAGAAAATGAAAATAATAAAGCTTCTGTACATGAGGTAAGTGTAGAAGATATCTTTGAAGAAGGTCTATTTGAATACTTATCAGATACTTTATGGAAAAATGATAGTAATTTATCTGTAATAAAAGAACAAGGTAAATTAAAAATATCATTAAGTGGAATGTTAAATTATGGATCAATAAAGGAAATACGTTATGGAATGAAAATAACAAATAATGCTAATGGTAAATCATTAAATAATACTGTTAATATAGCTGGGATATCTACAAAAAACAATAATGTTATAGGATCAACAGCAAGTAAGAATATAATAGTAAATGATCCAAAGATAGATATACAAAAAAGTGTAGATAAGTTAGAGTATAAGGTAGGAGATGTTGTAACATACAAAGTTAAGATAAAAAGCTTGGTACCAGGTACTACAATAACTAATGTAAATATAAAAGAGGTGATACCAAAAGGATTAGATTTAAAAGAAGATTCAGGTAAGATAAGTATTAATGGTACAGAAATAGCAAATGGTCTTGTTAAAACAGTAGAAGATGGTAAAACAAGTGTATCTGCAGGCTTTACTAAAATAAACCGGAAATGATGAAATCATTCTTACATATAAGTATGTGGTAAAAGATGATTTTGATACAGTAACTCCTAAACTTACAACAAATATAGTAGGAGATAATATACAGCCAAAAGAGATACAAAGTGATATATATATAAACAGTCCAAAATTAAAGATAGATAAAACATTTGAAAGTAACTATAAGGGGGAAGAAGAAAGACTTAAATATACTCTTGATATAACAAATGAGAGAAAAGATAGTATAGCTAAAAAAGTAACTCTTGTAGAAAAAACTACTAATGGAAGACTTGATAAAGATAGCATAAGAGTAAAAGATGGAAATGGTAATGATATACCTAAAGATAATTATGATATAGTAGAAGAAAATGGTAAGATAACACTTAAATTTAAAGATGATATATATATTTTAGGTAAAAATAGTAATAAGAATGATGTATTGAATAAGAATAATATACCACTAAGTGGTAATAAGATATATGATAAGATAGAAATTACATATGATGTTGTAAAAGAAAAAGGTAAAGATACTGTAAGTACAAGTATAGTAAATAGTAATGATAATACTATTGATGAAAATGGTAATGATAATAGTGGTATTTGTGCTAAGGTTGTTACAAAAGTATTATCTGTAGAAGGAAGAGCAGTAGAAGAAGAAGAGTTTAAAAAGAAAACAAAACTAGATATATCTAAAGATTCCTTAAAACAAAATGTAAAAGATCGGTGATACTAATACATATACATTAAATATATTAAATGTTGGAGATAATCCTGCAAGAATAGTTAAGATAGAAGAAACAATAGATGGAAATGCTAAGATTAAAAAAGATTCTGTAAGAATATTAAACTCTAAAGGTCAAGATGTAACAAATAATACAAATGTTGTACTAAAAAAAGATATAACAGATAAGAAGATAACAGCTATAATAGATAAGATTGATAAAGATGAAAAGTATAAGATTGTATATGATGTAATATATGATGAGTCTGAAACAGAAAATACTGTTAAAACAATATCTAAGGTAAAAGGTTTAAATACAGAGGAAAAACAAAAAGAAGATATAACAAATGTAAATGGTAGTATAAAAGATACTAAGATAGAAATATCTAAAGACTCTACTAAAAAGGAAGTAAAAGCAGGAGATATAAATACATATAATGTAATAGTTAAAAATATAGGATCATATGATGCAAGAGATGTTGTAGTAGAAGATACATTATATGGAAATGCTAAATATGTTAAAGATACATTAAAAGTATTAGATAATGATAATAATATATTAGAAACTAGTAAGTATAATGTAGAATGGATAGATAAGAAAGATGATAATAGTGAAAATAGATTTAAGGTAACTATACCATTAATAGAAAAAGATAAGAAAATATCAGTAACATATAATGTGGTATATGAAGATCAAGAAGAAACTCAAGAAGTAAGAAATATTATAAGGGCAAAGGGAACAAATACAAATAATGCAGAACCTAAAGATAAAGAGGGTGTAAAAGTAATATCTAAAGGAGTTATTAAAAATACAGATATAGAAATAACAAAGGTAGCAGAAAAACAAGAAATAACTGCACGGAAGTAGAAATAAGTATACTGTAACTATTAAAAATATTGGGAATTATAAGGCAAGAGATGTAAATGTTAAAGATGTACTTAAAGGAAATGCTAAATATGTTAAAGATAGTATTAATATAGTAAGTAGTAAGGAAGAAAGTAATACAATAAAAAATATAGAAGATATTAAAAAAAGTATAGTATGGAAAGATAAGAATAATAATAATGAAAGTAGTCTAAGCCTTACTATACCAATTATAGAAAAAGGAGAAATATATAATGTTTCATATAATGTAGAATATGTGGATAGTGAAGAAGAAAGTATTACTACAAATACTGCTATAGCAAAAGGAACAAATACTAAAGAAGTAAAACCAAAAGATACTACTAATGTTAAAGTTACAGGTGTAATAAAAGAAACTACTTTAGATATAACTAAAACATCAGAAAAGAAAGAAACAAAAGATGGAGATACTAATACATATACTATTAATATAACAAACACTGGAGACTATACTGCAAGAGATGTACATTTAGAAGAAAAGCTAGAAGGAAAAGCAAGTATTGTAAAAACAAGTGTTAAGGTAATAAACAGTAAAGGAGAAGATATAACTAAAACATTAAAAAAAGAAGAGTTAGTTGTAACAGATAATAATATAATAGTAAATGTGCCAAATATCTCTAGTAAGGAAACATACAAAATTGTATATGATGTTAAATTTGATGAAACAGAAAAAGATACAGTAGTAGTAGGTAAAACAAAGATAAAAGGAAGTAATACAAAAGAAGAGAAAATAACAAGTAATTATGATGTAAAAGGTACAGTAAAAGAAACAAACTTAGAAATAGAAAAAACAGTAGATAAAAGTATAATAGAAGCAGGAGATAAGAATAAGTATAAGGTAAGATTAAAAAATACAGGATTATATGATGCAAGAGATATAATAATAGAAGATATATTAAAAGGAGATGCTAAATATATAGTAGAAAGTATAAATTTAAGTGATAAAGATATACAAGTAGAATATGAAGGAAATGCTAAATTTAAGATACCAATACTAGAAAAAGGAAGAGAGATAATAGTAACATATGAAGTAGAATATGCAAGTAGTAAGAAAGACAGTATGG
>ERZ773070.676-NODE-676-length-23824-cov-5.201649_pt1 | contig 23824 bp, 25 predicted proteins | sample MGYA00580618_ERZ773070 | MGnify/ENA primary metagenome ERZ773070 (study PRJEB29015, sample SAMEA2738023) | human oral metagenome | biome: human oral; feature: human-associated habitat; material: dental | place: China | collected 2019 ... | reverse complement strand
ATACGTGGGGAACAGAGGGACTTCCTCCTCCACGATACATACTCCAAATTGCGTCACTCAAATACTGTGTTACTTTCGTTTCGCTTACGTGTAATGTGATTTTTTTAACGTCTTGTTGTCCATAGTCGGATTTACTATAAGATTCAACAGCCCTATTTGTAAAATCTATGATAAAATCAAGTGTTTTGCAGAATTCTATTTGCAATAACCATTTTATTGGCGTTTGATTAGCACTTGAGGGGAAATAATTCAATTCGTGTTTGCCCGCTAAGCCATAACGACTTTCCATTGTATCTCTTTCATATCCAAATCCGTCTTGCTTTTTCGGCTGTTTTTGCCAAAATAAATCACATAATTGAATAACAGATAATGGAAGTGTTTTAATTAATTCAATTGCTATGTAGGGCTTCTCTAAAATTTTAGAGCAAAGTCCTTCGTAGGGGGCTCTGTGTTCTGTCCATGTATTAGAAACTACTTTGTCAAATATTTCTTTTAGTTCGGTTTTTAGTTCATTGGCTGAATTAAAAACCACTTTCAAAAATTTTTCTTCCGCAACATCGTGTATGAAGAAATTTTCTTCGGTTTCAGTTTTTTGAATTACGCTTAATACTAATAAACCTGTGTATCTTGTTGTTACTCCTTTTTTATTGAATGCGCACCAATCAGTTAAAACAGGTAAAACAAGTTTTAGGTTGTTGTCGAAAAAGTCAGTTTTATGTTTGTAAATAAGGGCAATTACTTCTTCCCAACCTTTACCTTTAGGTTTTATAATTTCAATATTTTGAATTGCAGAAATATCAGTACAGGCGATTCTTAGCAGGAACAAAATTCGTTTTAGTATTTCAAAATCATCTGCAATGATTTCTTTCTCAAAAAATTTAAAGAATGTTTCTGAATAATCTGAGAGTAAAACGGAAACTAAAATTTCGTCTTTCCAAAATTGAATAACATCAGTGCTTGTAAAAGCACTTTGAATGAAAATTTCTATTTCCTTACTGTTTTCTGATAAATGGTCTGATAGCCATAACCTAAATGCTCTGCGAATGGGTAAAGAATTCCCTAAGTCGTCAAGAAACTCTTTTGTGGTTGATGTGTTTGAAAAACTTCGGGAAACAATTTTATTCAATGTCCATTCTTCATAAATATCGTGAGTAATAAAATATCCGCAATGAGTATCATCATAGCCAAGTATTTCATCTTGCTTTAATTGAAACAATGCTGATTGTGGTAAACTATCAGCATTGATATAGAACCGTCCTGTTTCACACCTTTGTTTGGCAATGCTGATAATACATTTTTCTCGTTCAAGGTGCAGGTTGTCTTTTTGAACGGTATTTTGTATTCGCTTTTTCCAAAGCAAGTCAATAAATTCTTTGTAGTTTCCTTGTTTGTCAATGTTGGAATATTGTTGAACATATTCTCTTAGGTAAAACAAGTTTCTAAGTCGCTCTACGAATTTTTGATTGTCGGGAAGTGGGAATTTGAATTCGTCTGCTATTGATTTTAATTCCTCAGTACCAATCAGAGAAACATCATTTACGTCAAACGGCAACTGATAATTCTCTTTTATCAAAAAAGTTAAATCGTTAAGATAAGCGTAGCGTGTTGTAAAGATGATATTCCAAGCATTCTCTTTTAACTTTTGAATTAACGTAGTAAGAATATCGTTGCTAGAAATCTCTGCAAGTTTTTCTGCGGAATCAATTACAAATATTTTAAGTGGTTCGTCCTTGTAGGCATTGAGAAACTGTGCAAATGTAAATTTGTGGTCTATGTGAAATATGTCGTTAATGTGATTTACATTAAGTTCATTTGCCTTAAAAACACAAATTGGTATTTTCTTAAAGCAAGAGTTATAAAACTCTTTGAAAATTGCGGTTTTACCGCAGCCACCTTCACCCGAAATAATTATGTTTTTTTTCTTTTGAGAAGCATTTGCTATTGATTCAACAACAGAACTTCGGTCAATTTTAATTTGTTTGTCTCCGAATGTTATTTCTGTCTGGATTGCTTGTAAAATATTCTCGTTGTGTTTATAAATCTCATCAAGTAAATTTCCTTCGTTTGGGTCAAGACTGAAAAAAACGTCATGTATGTATTTATTTTCAGGCAAAGATAATTGTAATTCAAAATTACTTGGGACTCGCCATTGAATACTTATTCCTGCTGTCTTAGCGGCTTTCTCAATGTCTAATTGATATTGCGGTTTCTTTTTGCTTTTAGTAGTGCTTTCGGAAAGTTCTTGGTTGATGTAAAGATATAATTCGTCTAGTTGCTTGTTTTGGGATTTAGCTTTTTTAATTGAATCAATAATGTCTTCTTTATTGTCAGCGATTAATGTAGTGTAGTATTTAGATTGAAAACCATAAAATTTTCCGTCTTTTTCGATTGGTTCTGTCTCAATTCCTGTTTGGTTCTTATATCGGAAAAGTCCAACACGATTGTTGAACTCTGCACAAAAAAGCAAATAAGACATTTGTTCAAATGCCCACGTTTCTTGTTTGTCGTATTTTACTCCAAAAATTTTCCAATTCATTTCTTGAATTTATTCTATTTGATGTTAATATTCTAAGTAAATGTATCTCCGCTACACTTACTGCTCACTTGAATATTGACACCATGAAACAATTATCCTCTAATAATAAATTGAATCCTCTGTACATAACAATTATTGTTTTTTTTTGCAAAGTTACTCATTCATAGCGAGAAAGGCGAATAAACAGCAAGAAAAACGCCCCTTGCGGAGCATAAAAATGTCGCAAGAAGCGTATTTGATAATCAGGCTATATAAAACAGGGCAAACTCCACATTTCGTCGTTTGACAAGTCCTCGCAGAACTTTGCCTTTGTATCGGCAAAAAGAGACAAATTCACGATAGAAATTCCTGTCGCCCGACTCTATCTTTCGTATTAGTCGGCTTTTGGGATGCTTGCCATATCCCAGTAATCTGCCCGCTCCGACATTGTAGGACAAGACGGCAAGCAGCAGGGCATCTTTGCCATAGTCCTTAAACATCATCAAACGCTTCATCAGGTCTGCCCGAAGCAGCGAGTCCGCCTGTCGTTCCGTCATCGCTGCCGTAAAGCGTTCTCCCTTTTGCAACTTATGACCGTATCCGACATAGGGTACGTCCTTGAACCCGTGTAAGCCCTCGAAATGCTTGATACAGACAATGGCACGCTCGAATGGTGGCAGTGAGAGAAGTACATTTCTACCATCCTGAGCGGAAAGCCGTAAGCAGGAAAGACAGGCAAGACAAAAGACGACAAGTTTACTTCTTATCTCCATTCGGTTTCTCCTTTTCCTCGTCCTTTTGGCTGTTGAACTCAAATGAGAGTTTTACCGTCTGTCCGAAATTGTCCTCCACATACACATCTATCGTCTGCTGGTCGGTGGAAGCGGATGAGTAGTAGAGCCTGAACTCCTCTTTCGTGAGCGGGTAACGGTCATTAGGCTTGAAGACCGTACCGTTATCCATCTTCAATATCCCCTTCCCGTCGGGTTGGAAATATCGGATGGTATAGCGTGCATCTTCAAATTGTCCCTGTCGTTTAAGCGTGCAGCGTATCTCCGCCGTCTGTCCCTTGACGATGTGCTTCTGCACCGGCATCGTCTCTACCGTGAACGGGTACGCCTGCTGAATATCCAACTCGTGATTACAAGCAGATAGACAAAACCCGGCGAGGGCAAGCACTCCCATTACCCAAATCGTATTCGATATTTTCTTCTTCATTGTTCGTTACATTTTAATATTATACACTCACACCTGCCTTTGAAACAGCAGGTAGTCATTCAAATCCTTATGGTCGGCATACAGGGAGGAACGGTCAATGACTTTTTCTCCGAAGTCTGCCCTCAGCCTCTCCAAAGTTCTCCGTCCCGCATCGTCATTGTCGAGATAGCATTCTATCTTTCGATAGCAGTCAAGCACTTTCACCGTCTTCTCCACGTTGGAGACGGAGTTAAGAACAAGCCAGTCCGAAGCGATGATACCTAATTGCATAGCCGAGAGGTAATCCATAAAGCCCTCGAATACGGCACATACCTCCGAGCCGTTACGCTTCAAGGAAATGTCCTTCGGCGGTATGCAACCCTTGAAAAAGCGGTTGCGCAGTTCCAATCCTCCTGCATTGTTACGAAAGCCGATGGCATAGTACCGTTTGCCATGCACACGGTATCGAACCTCCTCGCAATTAGTTATGACAGTATCGGCGAAAATGCCCCGTTCCCTCAGATATCCCAGCAATTTGCTATCCTGTAATGGACGTACCCAAATATCCTCAAAGAAGGGTTCTTTCTCTTCATTCCTTTGTGGACGTTCTATTATGGGAAGCGGACACGTGCTGCTCTTGGCGATGAATGCCGCCCGCAGGAGGAAATCCTTACTTCCGATAAACTCTCCTGCCAAGTCGAAGATGTCGCCGCCTTTGCCAATGCCAAAGTCGAACCATACGTTTCTATTTATATCAACCTTGAAGGAGGGTCTCCGCTCCATGCGGTACGGAGCGGAATACCACAAGGCATTTCCTTTCTGTTTGCTCGGCTGAATCCCCATTGCGTTCAGGAAGTCCGCAATGGGTATCTCTCTCATCTGTCGTGCATCCATCAGTCCAGCATGATTTTCAGTCCGACACCGTACTGGGCATGAAAACGCCCCGTAGATCCTCCCCACAGACAACGTTCCCTGCCGTAGAGCAGCAGTACAAGCCGGTCACTCAGATAGGTCTCCGCCTGTAGGGTGATTGCCCCACCATAGATAAAGCCGTCTTTATTGCGTATCGTAGAGCCATCGAACAGCAGTTTCTTTCCGCCATTGACCGTCTCATAGCCCGCCAAGGCGGAAATACCTGCTGATAGGAAAAAGGTTTTACTTCCGTCCGAAAGCACCCCAAAGAAGAAACCTCCCTCGCCCGTGAACTGCTCCACAGGTATACGCCTTTCCCGATAGGGATGGTACCTTCGGAGATACTCCGCCCCGAACACCCATTGGTGTCCGCCTTTGGTGTAGGTGGCGAGCGCAGCCCCAAACGTATAGCCCGTCTCATTCTTGGAAGAGGAAGAATAAAAACCGTCCGCCATGCCTGCGGTCAGGCGTATACCTTTCATCTTGGGCAGACAACGCTGGGCGTGCACCTGCCCTGCAAAGAGGGCAAGCGACACGACAAACAGGAAAAATGTGAGCTTTCTCATATCACTTCACTTTGAGTTCGTTGATTTCCCTTGCACGCACAAGGTCTTCATTCTCCACGACAAAGGATTGGTGTCTTCCGCCGTTCTTCTCGTGCATCTCCACAATGAGATGCTTGTCATCGGGGATGGTGAACTTTTGCAGGGTGAATACCGTGCGTTCACTCTTCTGCCCCGCCACGCAGGTGATGTAGTTGTAGGCACGCAGCGGAAGCAGCACCTGCTCCTGCATGGCAGTCTGCTTGGCGACCTTCTTGTCCACGATTTTGAACGTGATGAAGTCGATGTCGAACGGCACGTTGGACTTGTTGCGCAGTTCCGTATGGAAGTACAGCAGTCCGTTGTGCGAATACAACCCTTTGAGCAGGTACTGAATACCGAAGGACTTGCTGCCGATGTGCTTCACCGCCCGCCTGTCCTCCTTGTGAATGGATTTCATGATGAGCTTTACCAGCATCGGGCTTTCGCTTCCGAGTTCCTTGAGATAGACCTCCATGGCGTTGTTCGGACGGTTTACGCTCTCCCCATCGTGGATGAAGTCCGCCATTTCCACATTGAGTAACAGCGGCTCGTTGGCATACTTGACATTAAAGGTGTAAAATGCACCGTCTTCGGTGATGACGCTCATGTTCGTCTCTTCGTGGAAGTCCTTGACCGTCGCCTTCACACGGATGACGTTTTCCGCCCCGTCCGCCTTCCCCGCAATGAGGTTGGGCGAACCCAGATCGACATAGCGCACGGCAGAGGGGAAGATGATGTGCACCGTCTTATCGTAGGTAATTTCCAAACCGTGGGGTGGTATCATCCGCTCAAAGGCAATTTTGCGAGTCAGCCCCTGATAGAGATCTCCGCTTGAAGTTGTTTCCTGTGCGTTGGCACAGACTGCGCCCAGCATCAGGGCGATGGCTAAAACTGTTCTTTTCATTTTTACTTTGGATTAAAGTGGTGAATAATAACTGTGAATTACTTGTTGTCCGATTGGTAGAGCAATACCTTGTAACCAGCCTTCAGATGCACCTTGACGGTACGCATTTTCTTAGAGAAATACTGCGAGGTGCCTTGTATCAGTCCCTTCCCCAAATCAGCGGCAAGCTGTGCGCCCGCATCAGTGGAGAAGTTCATACTGCTGCCTGCGGAAGTACCCATTCCTGCGACAATCTCCTTCGCGGCACTGCGCTCCATCGAGCCGGGGATGAATATCCCAGCTTGTCCGTCCGTATCGTACACCGCCAACTCCACGGGGATGATGTTCCCGTGATATTCCAGCGAAGAGATGAGTACGTTCAGGCGTTCACCCTGTATCTTCGCCACGCCGACCACCGAGGTGTTCCGAGGGATTTCCCTACCGGATACCAGCATCGGCTCCAAGAGACGGAAACGTACCGTTTGCCCGTCCGTAACCGTCTGCCGGGTATGTACACAGGCGGAGATGGTATTCTTCTCCGTCAGCGGGGCTGTTCCGATGGCTGTATGGAATATGTAGTTCCTCTCCTTGACATATTCGGAGCGGAAAGTCGAGTCGCTCATCGGCTGTGCCAGAGCCGACACCACTTGTTCGCTCACGGGGGAAACGGGAAAGGCTACCGCCTTCCCGTTTCGGGTAGTTACGACCGCTTTCCCTTCGGAAGCCGTCTCCCCGTCCGATGCCAATGCCATATTGGAAGAGGACTGTCCACCGCCCGACGGCATATATTTTGCCGCCAACTGATAGGACTTTTTAAGTAGTGCCATCTGGTCGTTCACGGTTATGGCGGGCGACTGCTGTTCGCTGCTCATACGGTTTTCCAACTCTGCCAATCGGGCACGCAGTTCTTCCTTTTCAGGGTCTTCCCTCGGTGCTTCATAGAAACTGCCGAGCGTGCGGTTGATGTCTTGGTAGGCTGATGCAGAGGCGTGAAAGCCGTCTTGCGGAGCAGCAGTGCGAGAGCCAAAGCCGTTATCTCTTTCCGACAAATCCGTCTTTAATGCCAACTCTTCGGAACTCTGCTCCGGTTGTCCTCCTGTCATCTCCCCGAACATGGAACTCAGACTCTGCATCGCGCGGCTGCGCTCCTGCTCTTTCTCCTCCATCATCTCCTTCTCGTAGGCTTTCTTCTTATCACCGATCAGTTCGGCTGCTGTCGGGTCGGGTACTTCCGTGTTGAATCCCTTCGCCTGTTTCTCCTCTTCTTTCTCCGATGGAGCGAAGATGAGCCACATAGAGCCTGCAAAAAGCAGGAACATCAGGGGATAGATGACAAACTTCTTTCGCCTTTGTCTCTCTTCCTCCGTCAGCTCAGGCGAGGTGCTCGTATCGGAGGCTGTCTTTCTTTTGAATGGGAACATAATCGTAATACTTTAATAGGTTGATACTGTCTTTGGGATAGAGCCGCCTTACGTCAGGAGCTTCTATATGCTCGATTTCTGGTAACGCTTCCTCCTCGGAGTCTCCGTCGGAGAAGAGGCGGAACAAACCGCTGAAGAAAACATAATTGGCAAGGAAAGTGAAGAAAAGAAGCATCGTCAGGACGACATACAGCCTCAGATGAGCGGGGATGCGTCCGCACAGGCGGCGGAGTCTTGCCTCCGCTCCCTCCTGCATCATTCGGAACAGACTTTTCTTTTTCATCGCTTACGGGTACTGATGTCCTTGTTCTCCACAATCTCGAATCCTTCGATATTGAAGCCATTCGGATTGTCATCGCTGCGGCTCGTATTGAGCAGGCGGCATACGGTCACGAGACTGCGCTCGGTCACGTTGGTCGCACGGATAATCATCTGCCGGGCATACGTCCGTACCGCATAGGGATAGCGGTCGAAGTCGCAGAGCACACTGTCCACCTGCACGACCTGATTGATATTTCCTGCCACGATACGGTTGTAGTATCCTTTCTCGGAGAAATCCCGATAGTAATTGTAGGCACTCTTGTCCGCCAAGAGCAGCGCACGGGAGATATTCCCCTCGATGGCACTCTTATCGGGCGAAAGAGTGAAAAACAACTCGTGGAAGCGGCGCACGTGCTCCTTGGCTTCTGCGGGTCTGTTCTGCGACAGATCCTGCGACAAGGCGAGCATCAGCGACTTACCGCCATCCAACACATAGATTTTCTGCCGTTGGGCTTCGGCAAAGGAGTAGGCACTCCATACCGAATAGCCCGCAAGGGCAGCACACAGGCAGATGACGACCAAGGTAAAGAGGCGTATCTGCCTGAAACTCGTTTCGATATTCTTTAATGACTTAAATTCCATAGCTTTTCATTTTTATTTATTATTCGGGAGCATTGCCGCCTCTCCTGTGGAAAAGCTGCCCTGCCACCTCCTTGGCTTTATGTCCTGCACTACGCAAGACCTGTTTTCCGTGTCCCATGGCAAAACCGCCAACGGCTCCACCCGCGGCGCCTGCGATATTGGCACCCTTTCCTGCCGCATAGTTCACGTTCTTGCCATAGTTGCCTATTCCGCCCGCCTGTATCACCCAGCCTGCCACCGTCGGAATGGTGAAGTAGCCGATGATACCGATCATCATAAAGACGAGGTACACACCGTTCGAAGCATCTATCGTATAGGTGGGATCATTCTGCAACTGCGTGATGTCGTGTTTGAGCATCAGTTCCTGAATCTTTGCCAGCATCGAACTGAACAAGTCCGCCACAGGCAACCACAGATAGATGGAGATATACCTCGTGAACCATTGCGTGAGGGTGCTTTGGAAACCGTCCCACACGGAGATGGCAAAGGCTATTGGTCCCAAAATGGAGAGGACAATCAGGAAGAATGTCCGAAGCGTGTCGATAAGCAGGGCGGCAGCGGCGAAAAGAAGTTCCAAGAACTCCCGTACCATATTGCGAAACCATTTCTTGAAATTGTACATACTGCGTTCCACATACATACCCGCCATCGTCGCCATATCCGAGGGAGAGATACCGAGTTCATCCAGTTTCTTGTCGAACTCTTCGTTACTCACCAGATAGGCTGTTTCGGGATTCCTCACCATCGCCTCGTATTCCAGCTTGTCCCGCAACTTGCGGTATTCGTCCATGCTGAAAGTCTGCTTTTCGAGCATCTTGTGCGTCCCCTGCACAACGGGACTGAGCACGCCGTTGATGGTGTCCAAGACCATCGGAAAGAAGAGGATACAGAGACCGAGCGCAAAGGGACGGAGCAGCGGATAGACGTCGATGGGTTCGGCACGAGCCAAGGTCTGCCACACCCGAAGTGCCACATAAAAGAGCGCACCCAAGCCCGCAATGCCTTTGGCGACACCTATCATGTCACCACACATAGGCATCATCTCCGTGTAAAGCGAACGGAGGACTTGGTGCAGGTTGTCAAATTCCGCTCCCATGATTACCAATACCTTTCGTTGTCCGTTCCATAGAGCGAAAGCACCCGGTCGGTGTCCTGCTGCTTCTTGGCTCTGAGATAGCTCACGGAGATGTTCTTGTTCGTGTAGTAACGCACAAGGTTGCGGTAATCCCTGATTTCCTTGTAGCAGCGATCCACCACGTCCATACGCTCCTTGTCGGTCATCTTCAGCGTGGTGATGTTCACTACCTGCTTGAGTTCCTTGAGCAGGTTGTTGCTCTCCCCGAGCAGTTTGGTATAGCCGTTGGCAATGGCGACCAGCTCTTCCGGACGGAAGTTCGGGTCAGAGAGCATCTTCTTGTAGTTCTTCACATAGATGTCGGAGATTTCTCCGACCATCAAAATCGTCTCCTTTACTTTTTGGGCGTCCCGCACGAGGTTGTTCACCTTTTTCAGGGCATCGTAGTATTTCTTGCTCTCATTGTAGAGCTTCTCGACCTCCTTGAAGTTGTCAAGCGTGTTCTTGACCGTCTTGGAGGTCTGCACGATTTCCTTGGTCGTGTTGATGATACTCTGTGCAAGATTGGTGGGGTCTGTGACCACCCACTGGGCGTGTGCGCTGCCTGCCAAGAAGCAACCGCACGCCATAAGCATTAAAATTTTCTTTCTCATTTTTCAAATTGATTTTAGCGTAGATACAATGTCGTTCGAGCCACTCGGAAAAATCAGTCGAGTAAATCTGAAAATCAGTCGACTGTTTTCTTGAAATATGACGTCATATTTTTCGGACTTGTTGTATTACGCGGTTAAACATTCATTGATTACTCTTCTTCGGCGAGCTGCCTGACGGCAAGCTCCATATTCCCGCCGAGTTGCTCGGCACGGGCAAGTACGCGCATCTTCTCGGTCTCCTCCGTCGTGTAGGTGAGGTATTCGGCTTTCGACACTTCGGTGGCATAGACAGCAGACTGCACACCTCCCAGTCCGATCCACACCTCCTTGTACGACCGTGTGGCATCGTTGCTCTGGTTGATGGAGAGTATCTGCCCCCGCTCCTTGTCCGTCAGTCCCAAGAGTGCCTGAATCTGGTCGAACTTGTTCATGTACTTGCGCTGGTCAAGCAGTATCTTGCAGTCGGAGTTGTTGATGATGGACTCCTTGACAATGTCTGAGGAGATGATGTCATCCACCTCCTGCGTCACCACGACCGCCTCACCGAAGAATTTTCTTACCGTCTTGTAGAGATACTTGATATATCCCGCCATATTCGCGGACGCAATCGCCTTCCAAGCCTCCTCAATAAGGATGACTTTCCGTATCCCCTTCAGACGTCGCATCTTGTTGATGAAGAGTTCCATAATGATGATGGTGGTAATGGGGAAAAGGATGGGATGATCCTTTATGGAATCGATTTCGAAGACGATAAAGCGGGCGTTCAACAGGTCGAGCTGCTTGTCCGAGTTCAGCAGGTAGTCGTATTCGCCACCTTTGTAGTACGGCTCCAGCACGTTGAGAAAATTGGCCAAGTCAAAATCCTTTTCCCTGACCTTTTTCTCACGGAGCAATGCCGAGTAGTCGGTGGTGAGATACTCGTAAAAGCTGTTGAACGAAGGAACGAGACCGTCGTCCGTCTTGATACGCTCGATAAAGAGTGAAACGGCATTGGAAAGGGCGACCTCCTCCGAACGGGTGGCAGGCTCGTTATCCTTCTTCCAAAGGGTCAGCAGCAGTGTCTTGATGCTCTCCCTTTTCTCCACATCATACACCTTGTCGGTGGTATAGAAGGGATTGAAGCTGATGGGGCTCTCATCCGAGTAGGTGAAGTACACCCCATCTTCTCCCTGCGTTTTGTGGCGTATCATCTCGCACAAGCCCTGATAGCTGTTTCCCGTGTCCACCAAGACAATGTGGGTATTCTGTTCCCAGTACTGCCTCAAGAGGTGGTTGGTGAAGAACGACTTTCCCGAACCCGAAGGACCCAAGATGAACTTGTTGCGGTTCGTGGTGATGCCTTTCTTCATCGGCAGGTCGGAGATATCGAGATGAATGGGCTTGCCGCTGCGGTCAGCCATCTTGATGCCGAACGGAGAAAGTGAATCACGGTAGTTGGTCTCCTCATTGAAGAAGCAGACCGCCTGTTCGATGAACGTGTAAAAACTCTCTTCTGCGGGAAAATCGGCTTCATTGCCGGGAATGCCGGCCCAGAACAGCGTCGGCACATCCACCGTGTTGTGTCGTGGCTTGCACTCCATCAGTGCGAGCTGGCTACCCACGTCGTTGCGGATACGGCGGAGTTCTTCCTCTTCCTCGCTCCACGCCAAGACATTGCAATGACAGCGGACGGAGGTAAGCCCAAAGCTGTGTGCCTCGTTCAGATACTCGTCAATCCATTGCTTGTTGATTTGATTGGAGCGACTATAACGGGAGAGCGAGTGCATATTCCGTGCGTTCTTCTCGAAGCGTTGCAGGTTCTCGGCACTGTCATCAATAAGCACATACTGGTTGTAGATATGGTTGCACGGCAGCAACAGTCCTACGGGAGCAGCGAAGGAGAGGCAGCAGTCGCTGCGGTCGGTGGACAGGCGTTCATAGCGCATATCCGTACCGACCAGTCCGGGCAGGTCTTCCGTATCGGAGAGGGTATGCAGGCAGAGCCGCTTGTCGCCGATACGCATCCGGTCGGCTTTGAGGTCGATGTCCTCCAAGACCGTCGTGTCAGAGAGGGAGAGCGAGAAATACTTCTCTATCAGTCCCGGTTTTTCCTCCGTGCCGATAATCTCTTCATCCCTCAGGCGAGAGAGATGAATAAAACCGCACTCGTTCATAATCCGCTCGAACTGCTCGGTTGCTTCGAGAAACTTGCGGGCGGTATCCTTGTCCCGTACCTCCTTGGGGATGATATGTCCCCGGCAGAGGGTGGAGAAGTTGCTCTGTTGCCGGTTGCGGTTCTTGGTCGTCTTGGTCAGGAACAGGTAGCAGGCGTGATTCAGGAAGGGTCGCTCGTTGAAGTGTCGCTCGAAACTGCGGGAGAGGAAACTCATATCCTCCTTTTGCAAGTCCGGATGGTAACCCTCCTTGACAAACCAGTCCTGCTTGTGCACGACACTGTAGGTCGGCAATACCTTGATCGCCTTTACCCGAGCCGAATGGATGGCAGCATACTCCGCACTTGTCACCGTATAGAGTTCGGGCAAGTCCACCCGAAAGGCGACCGTGATGTCGGCGTCCTTCGAGAGGATGCACCCCTCTTCGACGGCAAGCAACGGGAAGCGGTTTTCCAGCGTGGTGGCTTTCAGTACGTTTCTCATTGTCTTTCCTCCTTTCCTTTGTTCGTTCTTTTATTCTCTCTTCTCTTTCGTTTTGGCAGCTCCTTGTGCCGCAACAGACGGGGAATGCGTCGTCGGTTGATGAGGTATCGAGGGTGGCTGTGCAAAGCGGAACGCTTCATCAGCCCGTGTTCCCCGTACTTCTTGTTCAGGGAGAAAGTCTGCCACACCAGAATGGATGCGGAAGTCCCTCCGAAGCCGATACAGATCCATTGATTGACACCCGCCATATAGAGGATGACAAACAGCACGAAAAGGGCAAGCAACCCTCCGGCGAAAATGAACAGATACTGGCTTTTGAGTCCCTGAAACTCTACCGAGCGACCGATCCCCTTGTTGATGGGATAGGTCTCCATAGGCTTAGAGGAAGAAACTTCTTAAAATGGTGGCTGCCACGATAAGGAAAATACAGGCTCCGAACCAGCTCGCGGCGGTCTTCGAGGTGTCCGGATCTCCGGACGAGAACTTTGAATAGACCTTTACCCCTCCGATAAGTCCCACGACCGCACCGATGGCGTAGATGAGTTTCGTGGCAGGGTCGAAATAACTCGTCACCATGCTCGTGGCTTGGTTGATACCCGACAAACCGTTGCCTTGGGCAAAGGCAGAGGAAATGGAAAGCAGCAGAATGGCTGCGATAAGAAAATGTCTTTTGGTCATAAATCTTTGTTTTGTGCCGAGAGGATTGGATAGACTCTCCCGACGGGTGAATACTGTTGTTACTTTCGGATTTTAGTGGTGGCTCTCTTAGGGTCAGCCGTACTCTTTTTCTTTCATTGCTTGTTGCATTAAAGGGTTCATACTATTGGGACAAAACCATTCGGAAGGGGCGTTACGCCTTTTCGCCGCTGTAAAGCTCCTCGAAACGGGCACGGATGATTTCATCTATCGTGGCCGAGCGTTTCGCATCGCTTCGGAGCGTTTCCATCAGCTGAGTTCCTTCCAACTCTCTCAGCGTATCGCCGGTTCTCTGTTGTTCTGCTTCGGTGTGGGCGTGGCGGTGAATGACCGACAAGGCTTCCAGCACCCGTTCAAAATCAATTCCCGTGGCATATTCGCTTTCTCCCTGTAAGGGAAGTTCCTCGTCCTCCTCTTCAAACAATGAAGAATCTGAGGATTCATACGTTAAAGGAATCTCATCTATGTCGGGCTGTTCATCCGGCTCTTCCAATGGCTCTTGTCCGTTTTCGGGAGCAAATGTAGAATCCTTTTTTGCTTCCGCCTCGCCTTTTGGATAACTGCGCACTTGTGGCGTCGAGTGGCTTATCTTAAAGCGACTCTTACCGATGATTTCGGCTTCATGGACCGTTTGACAAGGCTCTTTTGGGGGTGTTCCCTTCTTTCTTCTTTTCCCCTCATACAAGAGAAAAAGAAGCAACCACAAAAGGTAGAGCAAGAGAAGGACAAGGACTATTCGGTACATAGGCGTTGCAGGATTTCGTGAAGTTCATCGCCTAACTCAATACAGAGCCTGCTCAACTTCCCTTCGTGGGGTGGGAAGAGGGTGCATACCCCTCTTCTGCGTTCGGAAAGCAGCGGACGATACAAACGGGAGTGGCTCAATGAGGTCTGCATCAAGAGGGCTCCCGTTTCATCGGCAAGGGTGCGACAGCGTTCGTCGGCATCCTCACGTTCCCAAGCCTCTATCATATTGCGAAGCAGGTAAAGTTCTCTGATATTGCCCTTGCCCATCGTCAGTATCTGCTCTCCCAAAATGTCTATGAAATGGCGGACGGCTTCCATATCCATCGGACTGCTCGTAACGGGAAAGACGACGGCATCCATTGCTGAAAGCAACTCCACCGTCCCTTCGGTACGCATTAATGGAGGGAGGTCGAAGAGGATGCAGCGAGGAGGATTGTCCGCACAGTGTCGCTCCACCCGGTTCAGGGCTTCCCGCACCGGAGCGCAGATAATCGGATAAGGGACATAGGATGCCCGATGCTTCAGGCGCATCAGCCTTTGATGATTCAGTTCTTCCGACTCTTGTTGCCGCAGACGGGCGATGGTATAGACGGGATGGTTGCAATCCACGACGGCGACATCGTATCCTCTGTGGTAATGCAGAATGCTTGCGGCAAGTACCGTAAGCGAGGTTTTGCCGACACCTCCCTTGGGGGAAGCGATGGCGAGATAAATGGGTTTACTCATATTTTCTCTTTGCTTTGAACGGGTGAATACTATGTCTTGATAAATCGTTTGTAATCGAAGTTGCCTGACTGAACCTCTTTCGGGGCTTCTTCGGCAACGCGCTCCAGTAGTTCCCGAACACGCTCTCCAGCCGCTTTCTTAATTGCATGGAACATTGGGGAGTCGTGTATCTTATAGATGGTTTCAGCGGCTTTCGTGGCTTCCTCTATCGGAGCATTCTTGCAGGAGAGGACATTACCCATTTGTTGCAGTTCTTCCACGGTGATACTTTCCGAAAGGGAGTGGCTTTCTCCTTGGACTTCCATCAATACATAATCCTCTTCCCCTTTGGAAATGTCTGGAGAGGTCTCTTCCGACATTCCCGTTTCAGGTGTCTGTTCCTGTTGCTCTTCTTCAATGGGCAACTCGGCTAAAAGGACATTCTCCTCTTGGTAGGATTCCCTTTTGGGGATACGGATGGTAACGACGACTTTCCCTTTGCCCCGTTCCTTGAAAAAGAGTTGCAGGTCACGGTAGAGTCTCACGGCACTCCGATAGCGTCCGTACAGAAAGCGGGCAACCTGTACGCTGCCGAGATAGGCTAAGCCTACCGACAGCAGAATGACAATCACCTGCTTCATCGCTCGAAACGTTTACGGAACTGTTGCTCAAACAAGGCGTCTATCTCATCACGGTGACTCTCTAAGTGATGCCGGAGAATATGTTCTACGAATGCTCCAATCGTCAGTTTGCCTGCGGCTGCCACATAGACGATTTCGGCAATCTCTTCCTGTGTCTTTTTGGAAATGAACACGCCCTTTCGGTCTCCGATGTTCAGGGGTTGCAGAAAGGCGGTTTCGTAATCGCTTCTCCCTTCCTGAAGGAGACCTGTAGGGTGTCCCTCGGAATGCTCGATGAGCGTGGTGGAGTTACGGATGGTTACTTTTGAAGAGACGCTTTTTCGTTCTCTGCAGGACTTGTTACCTGCCATTGGTCGATCTTTTTTCTGTTTCATATCACAATAATTTCTTGAAGTTCTTTTCACTTAATCGGTTGATTTCTTCCTTGTAGTCCTCCAAATGTTTGAGAAGGATGTTTTCCACGTACATACCCAATGTCATCTCTCTCTTTCGGATGAAGAGGACGATTTCCGACAGTTTGTCCTGCAACTCCTTGGAGATGTAGATTGCCTTGCGGTCGTATAGGTCATTGCGGTGCATGAAGAGTGAGATGTAATCTCCTTTGGCGGTATTCTTGCGACGTGTTCGGATGGGGAGTTGTGGTTCTTCCAAAGCCTCTTTCGGTGTTTCCGAAACAGACTCATCCTCCTCTTCGACTGTGGGAGGGGGTGTTATCTCGCTCTCTTTCTTTTTCATCGGGATACCCTGTGAAATCAGTTCCCGGATAGCGACGGGATCTATCGCCCCTTTATTCTTTCCTGCCATATGCTTCAGGTTTTACGATGGACAAGATTTCCTCCACAAGCTCTTTCAGACGACTGCCTCTAAGCAGCGTGCGGGAGGCGGGAAAGATGGTTGAACGGAAGAGGGTCGTACCCTCCTCCATTACCTCCTTTTTATAGCGGGTCGTATTGGGGACTGCCGTCTTCAAGACAGGAAGTCCCAACTCGGCAATGACCTTTTCATACATCGCATAGAGGGGTGTTTTCTCTCTGCCGTCCACCATGTTCCAAAATAGGTAAATCCCTTTGTTGGCAGTGTCTGTATTGTCGGTTATCGCCTCCTTGATGATGGCTGAAAAGCTCAGCGTGCTTTCCAAGGATATACGGTCGGCGGAGATGGGTGTGAAAATATAATCCATACCGGAGAGAGTGGTCAGCACACCGTCATTGTTGATGGTTCCAGGCAGGTCAAAAAAGACGAAATCCGTATCCGAGTCGTGCGTGTCCAGATATTCCCTGACCGTATCCACGGCTACCTCTGCCGTGGCACAAAGGATGGTGTACGTGGGCTTTTGCAACTCGGAGAATTGGGTGGCTGCCAATTCTTGCAGTGCGGGGTTGCGATCCACGCCCTGTGCGTCACGCTGACGCATGGCATTGATGCTGAATTGCGGATAGTCACAATCCACCACAATAAGGTTATACCCGCAGGCATAGTGCAGGTAACTTGCTGTCAAGACCGTAAAGGTCGTTTTGCCGACACCGCCCTTCTGGGTGGAAAAGGCAATGAAAACAGGTTTCTTTTTCATTTCATTTTCTGTTTAATGGTTCTACATATATGTGTGGAAAGGTGTGTACACCTTGGTTTGTTGCCTTGAAAAGGTGGATGTGGAAATAAATCCGTGAGGGAATGAATCCCCGGACAGGCATTCCAACAAGGGAACATAGACCTGCCTTTCGGGATATGTCCCTCCCTATATAAGGGTGGGGCTATATGATGGGAGTCATACTTACCCACGTCCCCCCATCCATACGTCCACACTTGTACCCTTGCGCAAGGGTGCGAGGGGCGACGGGTGCAATAACTTGTACATATTCTCATTCCTATTTCCATTTCCGTGATTGTCTGTTCAAATGGCTGCAGACAGGTTTTTAGACTTGGGCAGGCAAGTATGTCCACCGACCCGCAAACAGCTGTCCGACGGGGCAAATATAGATACCTTTACCCCCTTGTTTCTACCCTTTTTGCTAACTGCGTACTTGTGGCGTCGATTTGCGTATTTGTGGCTCCGTAAAAGGTAAGTGCTTTAGGCACAACGCTTAGTAACTTTGCACCCAAGCGGTAAGCCGAAGCCTTCGAGGCATAAAGCGTTCTTTTTTGAGGGACTCGACTTCCGTCCTTCGCGGACGGATTTATTTGCGCCGGAGCAAATAGCAAGGTATGTTTTATGCAGCACGACTCCGTTTTTGCAGCATAAAACCCTTGCTCTTGCAGAGGGCTGAAAAAACTCCGAAGTCGTTTTTCTTGGAGGAGAGAATGCCTTGTCTCGAATGCCGGTGAGGCCGTGAAACACTAAAATCCAAAGTAAGAAATGAAACAAAAGAAAATGCGGGGCGTAAGCTCCAAAATGAAGACCGAGAAACGAGTCTCGGTCAATTTTACGGCGATGGAATTTGCCGAGTTTCTCTCCATGAAAGAGACGGCGGGCGTACAAAGTCAGTCGGCTTTCATCAAAGCAAGAATCTTTAATGAGACATTCCGAGTGATAAAAGTCGATCGTTCGTTGCTCGATTACTATCAAAAACTGACGACTTTGTACGGACAGTTCCGCAGCGTGGGAGTGAATTATAACCAGACAGTAGTCGCTCTGAAAAGCAATTTTACGGAGAAGAAAGCCTTTGCCATGCTCGCAAAGTTGGAGAAACTGACGCTCGAATTGGCAGCTATCGGAGGCGAAATCGTACAACTCACCCGTGAATTTCAGGAGAAATGGTCGCAAAAATAAGCTATGGTAGTTCCCTTTATGGGGCATTGGCGTACAATGGAGAGAAGGTAAACGAGGGTGTTGCCAAGGTTTTGGAGACCAACAAAGTGTTCTCTCCTGCCGATGGTGGACATGATATTACTGCGTGTATGCAGGATTTTCTGGCATGTATGCCAAGTCATGTCCTCACTAAAAAACCGGTTATACACATCTCCTTGAATCCGCATCCCGATGACAAGCTCTCCGATGAGCAGTTCTCTGCCATCGCATTGGAATATATTGAGAAGATGGGTTATGGCAACCAGCCCTTTGTCGTGTATAAGCACGAGGACATAGACAGGCATCACCTGCATATCGTCACCTTGGCCGTCGATGAACGGGGAAAGAAGATTAACGATGGCAACAACTTCTATAAGAGCAAGCGTATCACACGGGAGATAGAGCGGAAATACGGATTGCTGCCTGCCGAAAAGCAACGGGTAAAGGAGGCTTTTCGTTTGCAGAAAGTTCGTCCCAAAGAAGGGAGCTTCAAGAAACAACTGGCTTCGGTTATCAAACCGGCAGCGAAATTCTACCACTGTCCGAGTTTCAAGGAATACCGCGCCTTACTCTCCACCTATAATATATGTGTGGAAGAAGTCAAGGGAGAAGTGGATGGGAAGCCTTACAACGGGCTGGTCTATTTTGCGACTGATGATAAAGGGAAGAAAGTCAGCAATCCTTTCAAGTCCTCTCTCTTTGGAAAGGCTGTCGGATATGAAGCCTTGCAAAAAAGCTTCAAGGCTTCAAAGGAGAAACTGAAAGAAAAGCATCTTGCCCCCAAGACGAAAGCGGTTGTAGCCGGTACATTGAGGAATTCTGCCACAAGAGAGGATTTCAGGGATAATCTCTATCGCAAGGGTATTGATGTCCTCTTCCGTGAGAACGAAGAAGGGCGGCTCTACGGCATCACCTTTATAGACCATAACAACGGCTGTGTCGTCAATGGCTCACGATTGGGCAAGGAACTTTCGGCAAACGCCATTGCCGAGTGGTTCGACCGCCCGCATCCCGAACTATCTGTTACTATCCCTCAAGCAGAAAATCAGTCTGTATCTCAGACATTCTCGACAGAGGATAATTCCATCTTGGGCGGTCTTCTTGATTTGCCTATGGAAGCGCACGGAACGGACTGGGAAGAAGAACAGTTCCGCAGACGGATGCAGAGAAAGAAGAAACAGCAAAAGCCCCGGTTATAAGCCATATTTTCCGTCTCTAAAATACAGTAAAATGGGGAGTTTGTAATATGTTGAATATCAGGAATTATCAGAGGCACCAAATTCTCTTATAAGACAATTTCAACAATCATAAAAGTAAGAACGAAATTAAACGAAACACTATGCAACAAGAAGACGATTTGAGGGCACTGGCGAAAATCATGGATTTTCTGCGTGCCGTAAGTATTATATTGGTAGTAGCCCACCTCTATTGGTATTGCCATGAGGCGATACGGCTATGGGGCGTGAATATCGGTGTGGTGGACAGGATACTGATGAACTTCCAGCGCACGGCGGGATTGTTCGGCAATATGCTTTACACCAAACTCTTTGCATTGGTACTGATGGGGCTTTCCTGTCTGGGCACGAAGGGCGTTAAAGAGGAGCATATCACGTGGTCGAAAATATGGGTATTTATGGGCATTGGCTTTGTCTTTTTCTTCCTCAATTGGTGGATACTTGCCTTGCCGCTACCCATTGAAGCCAATGCAGCGCTCTACACCTTTACGATAACCATAGGGTATGTATGTCTGCTGATGGCGGGACTCTACATGAGCCGCCTCTTGAAGAACAACCTGATGGAGGATGTCTTCAATCAGGAGAACGAATCCTTTATGCAGGAGACAAGGCTTTTGGAAAACGAGTACTCGGTCAATCTGCCGACCCGATTCTATTACCGCAAGAAATGGAACAAGGGGTGGATAAACGTGGTGAATCCTTTCCGTGCGGTCTCCGTCTTAGGAACGCCGGGCAGCGGTAAGTCCTATGCTATCATCAACAATTTCATCAAGCAGCAGATTGAGAAGGGGTTTGCCATCTACTGTTACGACTTCAAATATCCCGACCTCTCGACGATTGTGTACAATCACCTGCTGCACCACTCGGAGGGTTATAAGGTCAAGCCGAAGTTTTATGTGATCAATTTCGATGATCCGAGGCGATCGCACCGCTGCAATCCGATACACCCCAATTTCATGAGTGATATATCGGATGCCTACGAATCGGCTTATACGATTATGCTCAACCTTAACAAGACGTGGGTACAGAAGCAGGGTGATTTCTTCGTGGAATCGCCCATCGTACTCTTTGCCGCCATTATTTGGTATCTTCGCATCTTTGAGGGTGGCAAGTATTGTACTTTTCCGCACGCCATTGAGTTTCTCTGCCGCAAATACGAGGATATATTTCCCATTCTTACCTCTTATCCCGAATTGGAGAATTACCTTTCTCCTTTCATGGACGCTTGGCTCGGAGGGGCGGCTGACCAATTGCAAGGACAGATAGCTTCCGCCAAGATTCCCTTGTCAAGGATGATTAGCCCGCAACTTTATTGGATTATGACGGGTGATGATTTTACACTCGACATCAATAACCCCAAAGAGCCTAAAATCCTTTGTGTGGGGAATAATCCCGATAGGCAGAACATCTACGGAGCAGCATTAGGGCTGTATAATTCACGTATCGTCAAGCTCATCAATAAGAAAGGGATGCTGAAAAGTTCGGTGCTGATAGACGAGTTACCTACTATATACTTCAAAGGGCTTGACAATCTGATTGCCACCGCACGAAGCAACAAGGTGGCGGTATGCTTGGGCTTTCAGGACTTCTCGCAATTGAAGCGAGATTATGGGGACAAGGAAGCGGCTGTGGTGATGAATACTGTCGGAAACATTTTCTCCGGTCAGGTGGTCGGCGAGACGGCAAAAACCTTATCGGAACGTTTCGGGAAAGTGCTTCAAAAGAGGCAAAGTATGAGTATCACCCGAAGCGACAAGACGATCTCCATCTCCACGCAGATGGACAGCCTGATTCCGCAGAGCAAGATTTCCACGCTCACGCAAGGTATGTTCGTGGGAGCAGTCGCCGACAACTTCTCCGAACGTATCGAGCAGAAGATATTCCACTGTGAGATTGTGGTGGACAATGCGAAAGTGGCTAAGGAAACTGCAGCCTACCGACCGATACCCATTCTGACGGACTTCACGAATGAAAACGGAGAGGATATGATGGAACAGGAAACCAAGGCAAACTATGATCGGGTAAAGACAGAGGTTCGCGAAATCGTGGAACGGGAATTGCAACGGATTTCCGACGACCCGGAACTCTCCAAACTGCTCAATACCAAGAAATAATGGATGTTTTTCTTGGTGCTAAGGCGGGATTTTTGTATTTTTGAAAACGCTAAATGATTACACTATGAACTGTTTTAATCATACCCAAGAAACGGCAGTTGCCCAATGCTCAGATTGCGGGAAAGGACTATGCTCAGAATGTGCGGCAAGGTATCAGCCGATACTTTGTACACCTTGTTTTCAGAAAAGGAAACGTAGTGAGATTTGGCGAAGCATCTTCAGCCTGTTGTTTCTCATCTCTTTATTTGTCATAGGTTTCAGATGGAATTTCTTAGCGACCAAAGGTTTTGAGGATATGAGATGAATGTCCGGCTATATACTGATGGCGATATGGTCGGGATACCTCTTCGTAGAGAAGTTCATCCCATATAAAATGATTGCTGGAACAAACGGACAGTGGATTGTTTACTATATCTTCAAACTGATTCTCTTTGTCGTCATCGGAGTTTTTACAACTCCTTTCACCAGCTTGTGGGCTGTCTATAAAGTTATCAGGGCTTTTCGATAGGAGGTGGTAATTTTTCCAACTGAGGGTTGGAGGAATTGCTGTCTATATTTTGAGAGATTAGAAAAACTTCTGCAACCGATAGTTGCAGAAAATAAATGAAGGGAGATAATCCGATTCGAAGTATCTCCCTTTTGATTTATCGTTTCTTGAATTTACCGCCTTTCAGGTCGCTCTCCACCATACGCTTGTTGAGTTTCTCTCGGAGTTCATCAAGGAAATAGGTGCGACTGTCATCCTTGCGGCGTTTCATATTCATATAGACATTGTAACAGTTCTTGATTTCTACACCAAAGATTTCAGAAAAAACATCCGCTAATTCCTCCACACCGATTTCGCCGTTGTTGATACAGTTGCAGGTGTCAAGGGCATAGAGCAGTTCAACCAAATCTGTAGTCTTGCCTGTCCAGCGGAAATTCTTGGCAGATTTAGGGTGTACAGCAGGTAAAACTCCCAGTATTCGCATCTTCAGTAATTCTAACTCCATGTCAATGACAAAAAGCAGTTCCTCCACATTTTTTTCCCGTTTCAGTTGTTATACCTGATTTATCAATCATACTTTCCAAATGGAATCGAGTATAATGAAGAGTACGATACAATGAAGCAAGATTTACTTCGGTTTCTCCCAATCTTGTAACTTCTTTTATAAGATTGTTAGTTGCAGTTGTGCTGTCATTTGAAAACAGCATTTTAAAGGATTCTGTTTTGACAAGTCTGTTCATATTTTGATATCATTTAATGAGTGAATTATTTGTAATGATGATAAATACACAAACCTCCATCTGTTACAACTTTTAATTGTAACAGATGGAGGTTGCAAGGATAAAACTGGGATTATTTCCCTTGTTTCAACGTACTGGTCGTAAAATAACTTTCTGAGGGTGAAAGTTTGAATTTAATAGTATTGTTATTCAATACCAATTTTCTCTTGTTCTTCATAATCATTGTCTTTTCCTTAAAGTGACACCGATGATTCTTTGTGTCCACTTCTATCAAAACTCTCTTTCCGTAGTAATTAGGTATTTCTGTTTCTCCTCCGAAAAAGCCTACACGGAAATAGTCTTTTATTTTAATGCGATTTTTCATTGAAATATCTTCAGTTTGGAGAGAGATGGTTTCATTCGGAGATTGCGCACACACAGAAATACAGGAAAACAATAAAAAGATTGCTACTCCAACAAAAAGATGAAACTTAAATGTCATTATTCCCATTACCTGATGTTTTTCAGGCAAAGTTCGGGATATTACTTAATGTAAAATAACCCTCAAATGCTAAGCAATATCCCCATTTTATCAAATCTATAAAGAGTCGAGATATTGCTTGGGGTTTATCTTGTGATATTTGCGAAAAGCCTCTGTAAAATGGCTGAGATTGGCATATCCGATTCTATAGCCTACTCCGGATACAGAGTAAAGACGGGTGGAAAGCAAACGTTTTGCCCATTCCATCTTTTCTGATAGGGCATACTCGGCAATCGCCTTGCCGATGACCTGTTTGAAGCATTTTTGTAGTTTGGAACTGCTCATTGCTACTTCACGTGCCAGTTCGGGAATGCTCGGTACGTTGTTCAAACTTTGTAAAATCTGACGACGGACACGGAAGACAGCCTCCACATC
>ERZ773070.675-NODE-675-length-23958-cov-13.808350_pt1 | contig 23958 bp, 26 predicted proteins | sample MGYA00580618_ERZ773070 | MGnify/ENA primary metagenome ERZ773070 (study PRJEB29015, sample SAMEA2738023) | human oral metagenome | biome: human oral; feature: human-associated habitat; material: dental | place: China | collected 2019 ... | reverse complement strand
CGCCCATTAAAGCGGCACGCGAGCTGGGTTTAGAACGTCGTGAGACAGTTCGGTCTCTATCCGCCGCGCGCGTTGAAACTTGAAGAAGGCTGTCCCTAGTACGAGAGGACCGGGATGGACGTACCTCTGGTATGCCAGTTGTCACGCCAGTGGCATGGCTGGTTAGCTACGTGCGGGAGGGATAACCGCTGAAAGCATCTAAGCGGGAAGCCTGTTTTAAGATGAGGTTTCTGTTGAGGTTCCCCATAGATGATGGGGTTGATAGGCCAGGGCTGTGAGCATGGTGACGTGTTGGAGGTGACTGGTACTAATACACCGACACAAAAAACACCTTTGTGTTTTTCACGTGTGTGGGCGATGAGAATAGCAAGATTGATTGCGCCAAGAGCATGTGTTTGCCGCAAAAAAGAGAAGAATGATTATTGTGTTTGTGTTTGTTGTACAGTGTTTGACGCAACACGCTGCCTGCACCCTGTTGGGGTGTGAGGGGTGGTTTGTTTCAAATTGGGTTTGTGTTGGTGGTTTTAGCGTCGAGGGTACGCCCGGTCCCGTTCCGATCCCGGTAGCTAAGCTTGACTGCGCTGATGGTACTGCAATCGTGGGGTTGTGGGAGAGTAAGACACCGCCAACACACCAAAAACTTCATAAAGAAAAAATAGTATAAGGAAAGCGTGGTGTATTATTGTTATTTTCCAATAATGCACCACGCTTTTTCTATATCCCCAAAGGACAGCATGACTGACGATCATAAATCCCCCGGTTCTTCCCGTCGGAAGCCGCAACGCAATAATAATCGCCGTCCAGATCGTTCCCGGGGACGTCGACACGCTAACCGGGCTGGGGCCAATAAAAAACAAAACGGGTTCCGTACTCAGCGCCCCAACTATCGAGAAGACCGCATGACGTCACGGCTGAACGAACCCGATTTGCCTGATGATCTCGATATTCGGGACCTCGACCCGCTAGTATTGCAAGATCTCCGGGTCCTATCGAAGGACAACGCTAACGCCGTCGCAAAGCATATCCTCATGGCTGCGCTCTTAATGGAGGAAGACCCCAAACTAGCACTCAGCCATGCGCGGGCGGCCAAAGAGCGGGCAGGGCGAGTATCAGTCGTGCGGGAAACCTGTGGGATTGCCGCCTATAAAGCCGGCGAATGGAAAGAAGCACTCTCCGAATTGCGTGCCGCCCGGCGCATCAGCGGTGGTCCGGGGCTCATTGCCGTCATGGCCGACTGCGAACGCGGTCTCGGCCGGCCCGAAAAAGCCATAGAACTTGCCGCCGAAGCTGATTCGAAAAACCTCGACATGCCCATGCGTATCGAATTAGCCATCGTCACCGCCGGCGCCCACCAAGACATGGGGCAATTCGACGCTGCTGTCGTTACCTTGCAGGACATGAATCCCGATCCCAGTCGCATCGAACCGGCATGGGCCCGGCTGTCCTACGCCTACGCCGACGCGCTGGCCGCTGCCGGGCAGATCGCGCAGGCCCGCACCTGGTTCACCCACGCCGCCGAGCAGGACGCGGAAGAATTCTTAGATGCACAAGAACGGCTAGCAGAGTTAGGTTAACCATGACCGAATCACTTCTCACCACATACGACAGTTTACTTTTCGACCTGGACGGCACAGTATGGGAAGGCGGCTGCCTCCTGCCGCACGCCCAAAAATACCTCACCACCGCTTCCATACCCGTCATGTACATCACCAATAATGCTTCGCGGGGCCCGGAAGTAGTGGCAGAAATACTCACCAAACTGGGGGTTCCCACAGATGAGCGCCATGTAGTGACCTCGGCGCAGGCGGCCGTGGAATTCGCTCAACAGCGACTGCAACCCGGTGACCCTGTCTATGTGCTTGGTTCCGAATCGTTCAAAAACCTGGCCCGACACGGCGGTTTCCGCGTCGTGGACTCTGCTGACGATAACCCCAAGGCCGTACTTCATGGGCATAATCCCGAAACTGGTTGGGCGGAACTCTCCGAGGCTGCACTCAGCATCCGCAACGGGGCTTACTATTTCGCGTCCAACCTGGATACCACACTGCCCATGGAACGGGGACTCATGGTGGGTAACGGTTCCATGGTGGCTGCGGTCACCACCGCTACCGGCGTCACCCCGCTATCGGCAGGAAAACCCGAACCGGCAATGTTCCACTCCGCCGCCGCGAAAGTGCAATCCACCCGCCCCCTTGCCGTGGGCGATCGACTTAACACTGACATTGCCGGTGGCGTCGCCGCCAATATGGACACCTTCCACGTGCTCACCGGCGTCTCCCGCCATTGGGCGCTCGTCCACGCAGAACCAACCGAACGCCCCACCTATATCGCGGAAGACCTGCGGGGACTCGACCTGCCGGCAGCCGAACTCACCCCACACGCACAAGCCGGATTCGCTGCCCGGCGCGCCGACGATAACACGATTGTGCTCACTAGCGGCGATGCTTCCGGTGGGGGTGCTGTGGAGGCGTTGCGTACCGTGTTGGCTGTTGCCTGGACTGATCCTTCCGCAGGGTTTACCGGTGAGGTTGTGCCGGCGGATGCTGGGGCGGAGCGAGCGTTGGCGGGGTGGCAGTAGTTGTGGAGCCGGAGCAGGTGATTGAACGGCTTCATGCGGTGTTGGCGCAGCCGATGGACACGTTAGCGCAGGAGGCTGCGGTTTTGCACGAGGCGCATGAGATTTTGCATGAGGCATTGCAGTAATGTCGGATCGGAGGCGTCTTGACGCGGAGTTAGTGCGTCGGAAGATTGCGCGGTCCCGGGAGCAGGCCGTGGAGTTGATTCGGGGTGGGCAGGTGTTGGTGCAGGGTATGCCCGCTATTAAGCCTGCCACTCAGGTGTCGTCTGGGGTGTCAATTCAGGTGTTGGGGGGTGCGGTTGATGATTGGGCGTCGCGGGGTGCGCATAAGTTGTTGGGGGCGTTGGAGGCGTTTGAGCCTGCTGGTTTGAGCGTTGTGGGGAAGAAAGTGCTGGATGCGGGGGCGTCTACTGGGGGGTTTACGGATGTGTTGTTGCGTCGGGGGGCGCGGGAGGTTGTTGCGGTTGATGTGAGTTATGGTCAGCTGGTGTGGCGGTTGCAGAATGATGATCGGGTTCGGGTGGTGGATCGAACAAATATTCGTTATGTGACGGCGGATCAGTGTGGGGGGTTATGTGATGTGATGGTTGGGGATTTGTCGTTTATTTCGTTGACGTTGGTGTTGCCGGCGATTGTGTCGTGTGTGGTTGATGGTGGGGATGTGGTGCCCATGGTGAAACCGCAGTTTGAGGTGGGGAAGGATCGGTTGGGGTCCGGTGGGGTGGTGCGTAGTCCGCAGTTGCGGTCCGAGGTGACTACCGATGTTGCGGTTTCTGCCCAGGAGTTGGGGTTGAGTTTGCGGGGGGTGGTGGCGTCGCCGCTTCCGGGCCCGAAGGGTAATGTGGAATATTTTTTGTGGCTCGTGAAAGATGGTGGGGTGGCAAAGTTACCTCGGGGGGAGGTTGCCGCTATGGTTGATCGGGCAGTGAGGGAAGGACCGGAGTAATGTCGCAGCCCCGGAAAGTGTTATTGGTGTCGCATGCTGGGCGGAAGTCGAATATTGAGACTGCTGCGCTGGCGGCGGAGTTATTGCGTGATGCTGGTATTTCGGTGCGGGTGGTGGTACCGAAGAATGATGGTGCGATTGCGGCGCATCCGGTGTTGAGTCGGTATGAGTTGGTGCCGCATTGTAGCGATGCGATTGTTGGTGTGGATTTTGTGTTAGTGATGGGGGGTGATGGGACGTTTTTGCGGGCGGCGGATTTGGCGTATATGGCGGATCTGCCGATGTTGGGTATTAATTTGGGCCATATTGGGTTTTTGGCGGAGTGGGAGCGTGATTCGTTGGATGAGGCTGTGAAGCGGGTGGTGTCTGGCGAGTTCAGTATTGAGGAGCGGATGACGATTGCGGTGCAGGGGATTGGTCGTAACGGTGAGTCGTTGGGTTCTGGGTGGGCGCTGAATGAGGTGAGTGTGGAGAATCAGAATCGTTCTGGGGTGTTAGATGCGATTTTGGAGGTTGATGGTCGGCCGGTGAGTTCGTTTGGGTGTGATGGGGTGATTATTTCGACGCCGACGGGTTCGACGGCGTATGCGTTTTCTGCTGGGGGGCCGGTGTTGTGGCCGGAGTTGGATGCGATTTTGGTGGTGCCGAATAATGCGCATGCGTTGTTTACGAAGCCGTTGGTGGTGAGTCCGCGGTCGGAGGTGGCGGTGGAGTCCCGGTCGGCGTCGTTTCCGGCGCATGTGGTGATGGATGGGTTTCGGAAGTTTGAGATGCCGCCTGGGAGTCGGGTTGAGGTGGTTCGGGGGGAGCGGAGCATTAAGTGGGTGCGGTTGGATGAGCGGCCGTTTACGGATCGGTTGGTGTCGAAGTTGCGGTTGCCGGTTGAGGGTTGGCGGGGTCCGGGGCAGCGGCGGCATGAGTGCTAGGATGTCGGAATGCTCGCCGATATTGCTATTGAGAATTTAGGTGTTATTTCCCGGGCTGCTATGGAGTTGAGTCCGGGTTTGACGGTGTTAACTGGTGAGACTGGTGCTGGTAAGACCATGGTGGTGACTGGGTTGCGGTTGCTTGTGGGGGGTCGGGCTGATGCTAGTCGTGTGCGTTCCGGTGCTGCGCAGGCCGCGGTGGAGGGGCGGTTTGTGTTGGATGGGGTGGATTCCGAGGTGGCGGGGGCTGCTCGGGATGTGGTGGTATCGGCTGGGGGCCGGTTGGATGAGGGGGGTGAGGTGATTGTGTCGCGGACGGTATCTGTGGGGGGTCGTTCGAAGGCGCATTTGGGGGGCCGGTTGGTGCCGGCTGCGGCGTTGCAGGAGTTTAGTGCGGAATTGTTGACGATTCATGGTCAGAACGATCAGTTGCGGTTGTTGGCGCCGGAGGAGCAGTTGGCGGCGGTGGATCGGTGTGATCCGAAGATTGCTGAGTTGTTGGTTGGTTATCGGGAGGCTTTTGGTCGGTGGCGTCGGTTGGTGCGGGATTTGCGGTCGCGGACGGAGTCTCGGCGGGAGTTGGCGCAGGAGGCTGATCGGCTTCAGTTTGCGATTTCGGAGATTCGGGGGGTGGATCCGCAGCCGGGTGAGGATGTGGAGTTGGTGTCGCTGATTCGCCGGTTGCAGGATGTGGATGAGCTGCGGCATCAGGCGTCGGTGGCGTTGGGTGTTATTGATGGTGATTTTGGTTCCGAGATGGCGGGGGCGTCTGATTTGGTGGGGCAGGCGGTGTCGGCGTTGCAGAAGAGTGGGGATGAGAAGTTGCAGGAGTTGGCTGTGCGGTTGGGGGCTGTGACCGCGGAGTTGGGGGAGGTTTCGGCGGAGTTGGGGAGTTTTTTGTCGAATTTGTCGGGGGATCCTGCGGAGTTGGAGGGGCTGTTGTTGCGGCAGCAGGAGTTGAAGGGGTTGACGCGGAAGTATGCGCCGGATGTTGATGGGGTATTGGAGTGGCTGCGGAAGGCTGAGGTGAAGTTGGCGGGGATTGATACGTCGCCGGAGGCTGTGGAGCGGTTGCAGGCTGAGGTGAAGTCGGCTGAGGCTGAGGTGTGGCGGATTGCAGGAGAGTTGTCTGCGGCTCGGGGGCGGGCGGCTCGGCGGTTGGGGGAGTCGGTGACCGCGGAGTTGCGGGGACTGGCGATGGCGAAGGCGGTGTTTTCGGCGTCGGTGTCGCAGGTGGCGGTTCCGGGGAAGTTGGGGGTGGATGTGGTGGAGTTTTTGTTGTCGGTTGGTGCGTCGGGGGAGGCGCGGCCGGTGGCGTCGTCGGCGTCGGGGGGTGAGTTGTCGCGGGTGATGTTGGCGTTGGAGGTGATTTTGTCGTCGAATAGTCGGGGGGTGACGTTGGTGTTTGATGAGGTTGATGCTGGTGTTGGGGGTCGGGCTGCGGTGGAGATTGGGCGGCGGTTGGCTCGGTTGGCGGTGCATAATCAGGTGATTGTGGTGACGCATTTGCCGCAGGTGGCGGCGTATGCGGATGCGCATTGGCATGTGTCGAAGGATGTGGGGGATTTGTCGGTGTCGTCGGGGGTGGTTGAGCTGACTGGTGGTGCTCGGGTTGCTGAGTTGTCGCGGATGTTGGCGGGGTTGGAGGATACGGAGACGGGTCGGGCGCATGCGCAGGAGTTGTTGGATAAGGCGCAGGCTGAGGTGGCGGATTTCCGGTAGGTTGTGTGCGTGGCGTTCCCCGGTTTGTGGGGGGTGGTTGGGGAGAATGGGGGTATGAGTTTGTTTTCTCGGACTGTGGATTTGCCTGGTGTGCAGGCGGTAATGCGTGATCTTTCGGTGAGGGGTAAGAAGGGTTATAAGAAGTTGGGTGCGGGGGATATTGCGGTGATTGATGCGCCGGATGTGTCGCGGGCGGTGGCGCAGTGGTTGATTGATTCGCAGGTGGTTGCGGTGGTGAACACGGGGGAGTTTAGTACTGGTGCTATTCCTAATTTTGGGCCGCAGATGATGTTGGATGCGGGGATTATGTTGGTTGAGGATGTGGGGGATGGTGTGTTGGTGGGGTTGAAGGATGGGAAGAAGGGGAGGTTGACCGAGTCGGGTGAGTTATTTTGTGGGGATAAGTTGCTTGGTTCGGGGGTGGTGGTGACGCCGGCGGATGCTGAGGAGCGGTTTTTGGTGGCGCAGCAGCGGTTGGTTGATTATATGGAGGCGTTTTTTGGGAATACGATTCAGTTTATTCATTCCGAGTCGCCATTACTGATTGATGGGTTGGGGATTCCCGAGGTGGGGGATGCGCTACGGGATCGGAAGGTGTTGGTGGTGAGTCCGGGCCGGTATTTCCGGTCGGAGTTGAAGGAGTTACGGAATTTTATCCGGGAGTTTTCGCCGGTGATTATCGCGGTTGATGAGGCCGCGGATGCGCTGGTGGAGTTGGGGTATGGGGTGGATTTTATAGTGGGGGATCCTGGTGGTATTGGGGCTGCGGCGTTGCGTTCGGGGGCGCGGGTGGTGGTTCCTGCAGGCCCTGATGGGCATGTGGTGGGGTTGGAGCGGATTCAGGATTTGGGGGTGGGGGCGTTGACGTTTCCGTCGGCGGTGGAGAATGCGACGGATTTGGCGTTGTTTTTGGCTGATTTTCATCAGGCGGAGTTAGTGGTGAATGTGGGGGCGTCGGTGACGTTGGATTCGTTGTTTGCACAGTCGGGGTATGCGAGCCCGTCGGCGTTGTTGTCGCGGATGAAGTTGGGGCCGCGGTTGGTGGATGCGTCCGCGATAGCCACTTTGTATAATATACGGTCTGGTAAGAATATTGCGTTTTTGTGGGGGGTGATGGGCGTGTTGGTTGCGTTGGCTACGGTGATTATGGTTGCTGGTTTGGCTGGGGAGGGGTCGTTTATGGTGAATGTGGTGGACACGTGGAATAATATTATTGGTCGGGTGGCGTCGTGATGCGTGGCGGTGGGGTATTTAAGGCGGCAGTGGCGTTTGCTGTCGGTATTGTTGTGGGGTGTTTAGGCCTGGCGCCTAGCTTGGCGGGGAGCGCCGATTCGCGGGTTGCTGGCTTGTCGATGGCGGTGGCGCAGGCGCGGGGTGAGCTAGAGGCGGCGCGGGCGCAGTTGCGGTCGGCGGATTCGGTGGTTTTGGATGTGGGTCGGGAGACTTTGGCTGGGACGTTAGCGGAGCGGTCGGTGATGGTGGTGTATGCCGGTGGGGTGCGGGATGCGGATGTGACGAAGGTACGGGGGTTGCTTGCCGACGCTGGGGCGCGGGATGCCGGTAGCATGCGGCTTCGAGAGGAATTTTTCACCCCCGCCATGAAGAACATTGCGAGCAATGTTTTGCCGGCGGGGGCGACCTTATCTGAGGATAAGTTGGATGTGGGGACTCACGCGGGTGAGGTATTGGGGTCGCTGGTGTTTCACTCATCGGCCACCGATGAGGAGCGCGCCTCGGGGTTGGGGACATTGCGGAATGCTGGGTTTCTCACCTATGGTGATGGGGGTGTCAAGCCTGCGGATGCGGTGGTTCTCATAGTGGGGCCGGATGTTCCAACGGAATTCCTTACTCGGTTCGCCCCGGCATTGGGCTCACGAGGTGGGGGATTAGTGGTTGCCGGCGACACGGGATCTGCGCAGCTTGCGGCGTTACAGGGGCGGGTTGTTACGGTGGATTCTATTGATCGGGCGACTGGGCAGTTCGCGGTTGTGCGGCAGGTAGCCCTCCTGGTGCCCCCGAACGACCCGAATTCGGTGGGGGATGCCGAATAGTCTGTGTAATCTGTACAGTTATGGCGTTTGAATATCAGGTTGTTGATTCTGAGCTGTTGGTTGACGGGGCCATTTTTGGGGTTCGTCGGGATACCCTCACCATGCCTGAGGGGGGCACCGCAACCCGGGATCTTGTGGAGCATTTTGGTGCGGTTGCTGTGGTGGCGTATGACGGTAGAAAGATTGCGCTGGTGCGACAGTATCGTAGGTCGGTGGATCGACGCTTGTGGGAATTACCTGCGGGTTTGTTGGATGTTGCTGATGAGGATCCGCTTGATGCGGCGAAACGCGAACTATTGGAAGAAGCCGGCCTGGGGGCGACGAAATGGTCGGTGTTGGTGGATCTGGTTTCCAGCCCGGGGTTTAGCGACGAAGCCGTCCGGGTGTATTTGGCCACGGGCTTATATAAGCAGGATCGGCCCGCCGGTGAGGGTGAAGAGGCGGACTTGGAAAACCGGTGGGTGGCATTGAACTATGCCGTGGATATGGTGCTCAAAGGGGAGATCACCAATGGGATTGCCATTGCCGGCATCATGACGGCGGACGCTGTGGAGCGGAAAGTGCGCAGGCCTCGGTCGGCCCAAACTCCGTTTGAATTGCGGCCCACGGCGCTGACGCGGCGTCGTAAAGCGGCAGGCATGGTCGGAGACATGAAGAAACAACCCCATGCTTGACGATGTGGTCGCCGCGTGGTTAACGCACCTCAAGGTGGAAAAGGGGTATAGCAGCAACACCTTAAGCAATTATCGCCGCGACCTGTACCGCTACGTGACCTGGCTGCATGCCGTGGGGGTGACCGACCTCAACCAGGTCACGACCAGTCAAGTTGAGGCGTATGTCACCGAGCTGCGCCGCGGCGACCCCGATCGGAACATCAAACCTTTGGCTGTGAGTTCCACGGCCCGGGCCCTCATCGTCGCCCGGGGCCTGCATAAATTCGCGTTATTGGAGGGCTTGGTCACCACGGATGTGGCGGCCGATGTGTCCCCACCCGCGACCGGAAGGCACCTGCCCGACGTACTCACCATCGCCGAAGTCACCCAGCTCATTGACGCCATCCCTACCGACGATACCGCCAGCCCCATAGACCTCCGTGACCGAGCCCTTATCGAACTCCTGTACGGAACCGGTGCGCGCATTAGCGAGATCACCGCGCTCACCGTTGATAGTTTTCACGACAACGACGGCATGCTGCGCATCACCGGGAAAGGCAACAAACAACGCCTCGTCCCAGTGGGCAGCCAAGCCATGGCGGCTGTCGACCAATACTTGGTACGGGCCCGACCCGTGTTCGCCACTGGGGCCTCGCACGCGCTCCTGCTCAACACCCGTGGCCGGACGTTATCGCGGCAAAGCGCCTGGGCTGTCCTGAAAACCGCCGCCGCTCGGGCACGCATCACCAAAGACATTTCCCCCCACACACTCCGGCATAGTTTCGCCACCCACCTACTCGAAGGCGGTGCGGGGGAACGAGTGGTGCAAGAACTGTTGGGGCATTCATCGGTCACCACCACCCAGATCTACACTCACGTGTCCGCCGAGAATTTACGGCAAGCATGGGTCATGTCGCACCCGAGGGCCTAAAAAATACCGGTACTATAAAACGCGAACACTAGTGCGATCAAGGAAGATGGATTGACATGGTTCCCGAACTTGGCCTGACCGGCCGGCCCATCCGCGAATTCCCCGAACCCCAACCACTCACCCACCACGGCCCGGCGCGGATTATTGCCATGTGTAATCAGAAGGGTGGCGTGGGGAAAACGACGTCGGCGATTAATTTGGGGGCGTGTTTAGCGGAGGCGGGCCGGCGGGTGTTGTTGGTGGATTTGGATCCGCAGGCGGCGTTGTCCGCGGGGTTGGGGGTGCGGCCGGATGAGCAGGATTTCACTATTTATGATTTGTTGTTTGATGCGCAGTCGGGGGTGGAGTCGGCGACGGTGAAGACGAAGGTTCCGGGGTTGGATTTGGTGCCGGCGGGGATTGATTTGTCGGCGGCGGAGATTCGGTTGGTGAATGAGGTAGGGCGGGAGCAGGCGTTGGCTCGGGTGTTGCGGCCGGTGGTGGGAAAGTATGATTTTATTATTTTGGATTGTTTGCCGTCGTTGGGGTTGTTGACGGTGAATGCGTTGGCGTGTGCGCATGGGGTGATTGTGCCGATGGAGTGTGAGTATTTTGCGTCGCGGGGGTTGAATATTTTGATTGATACATTGAAGACGGTGCGGGATCGGGTGAATTTTGATTTGGAGTTGGTGGGGATTTTGGTGACGATGTTTGATCGTCGGACGGTGCATTCGCGGGAGGTGATTGCTAGTGTGGTGGCGGCGTATGAGGAGAAGGTGTTTGATACGGTGATTACTCGGACGGTGCGGTTTCCGGAGACGTCGTATCATCATGAGCCGATTATTACGTGGGCGTCGGGGTCGCAGGGGGCGGTGCAGTATCGGCAGTTGGCGCGGGAGGTGATTGGGCGGTTGGGGGGTTAGGATGTGTGGTTGTGGATAGTGATGTGCAGCAGCCGGAGATTACGGGGTTTCGTATTGTTTTGCATAATTTTGAGGGGCCGTTTGATTTATTGCTCCAGTTGATTTCGGCGCAGAAGTTGGATGTGACTGATGTGGCGTTGGCGCAGGTGACGGATGAGTTTGTGGGGTATGTGAAGCAGTTAGGGGTGTCGGCGCGGTTGGATGAGATTACGGAGTTTTTGGTGGTCGCGGCGACGCTACTGGATTTGAAGGCGGCGCGGCTGGTGCCTCGGGGGGAGGTAGATGATGTGGCGGATCTGGCGTTGTTGGAGTCGCGGGATTTGTTGTTTGCTCGGTTGTTGCAGTATCGGGCGTATCGGCAGGTGGCGGATTTGTTTGCGGTGTGGCAGGCGTCGGCGCGGTTGCGGTATCCGCGGGTGGTGGGGTTGGAGGAGCGGTTTGTGGGGTTGTTGCCGCCGGTGGTGTTGGGGCATTCGGCGGAGAGTTTTGCGGAGTTTGCTGCGAGTGTGTTTCGGCCGCGGCCGCCGGAGGTGGTGGAGGTGGGGCATGTGCATAAGGTGGGGGTGTCGGTGCCGGAGCAGGCGGCGCGGATTTTGGATATGTTTCGGTTGGTGGGGCCGGATCGGTGGTTGGGGTTTGAGGCATTGACGCGGGATTGTGGGGTGTCGTTGGAGGTGGTGGGGCGGTTTTTGGCGTTGTTGGAGTTGTATAAGGCTCAGGTGGTGGTGTTTGAGCAGGTGGAGTCGTTGGGGGAGTTGAAGGTGGCGTGGACTGGGGTGGATGTGGATCCGATGGTGGTGTTGGCGGGGCGGTGGGAGTAGGCCGTATTGTTGCCGGAAGATTGGTAACATAAATCACGAATTATTTTGGTGTTTTGGCCTGTTTTCCCCACTTTTGTGGGGGTCGGGTGGAAAGGATGTGGTTTGTGTCGGTGATGATTTGGTTGTTTGGGTTGTTGTTTGCCACGGTTGTGATGGTGGCGATTGGTGATCGGGTTGGGTTGCCGTGGCCGGTGTTGTTGACGATTGTGACTGCTGGTGTGATTTTTATTCCGGGGGTTCCGTCGGCGGGTTCGTTGTCGCAGTTTTCGCATTTGATGTTGCCGATTTTTATTCCGCCGTTGTTGTGGGCGTTGGCGCGGCGGGCGTCGTGGGCGCAGATTAGACGGCAGTGGCGGTCGATTATTATGTTGTCGGTGTTGTTGGTGATTGCGACGGCGGTGGCTGTGGGGTTGACGGTTAGTTGGTTGGTGCCTACGTTGTCGGTGGCTGGGGCGATGATGATTGGGGCGGCGATTTCGCCGCCGGACCCGGTGGCTGTTGATGCGGTGGCGGAGCCGGCTGGGGTGCCGCGGCGGTTGATGAATACGTTGCAGACGGAGGGGATGTTTAATGATGCGGCTTCGATTTTGGTGTTTAATCTTGCGTTGGGGGTTTTGACTCAGGGGGAGACGGTGAAGTGGTGGGAGGCTATTTGGGAGTTTGGGTATTCCAGTGGTGCGGCTGTGTTGATTGGGTGGTTTATTGGTCGGGGGGCGGCGTTTTTGTCTAGTTGGATGACGTCGGCGACTGCCCGGAATGCGTTTACGTGGGTGATTCCGTTTATTACGTATTTGGTGGCGGAGGAGATTCACGCGTCTGGGGTGATTGCGGTGGTGATTGCTGCGATTGAGTATAACTCCCGGGTGGCGATTGGTGCGGAGGACCGGTTGTCTGGCACGGTGTTTTGGGAGATCGTGGAGTTGTTGTTTACTGGTGTGGCGTTTGGTCTGATTGGGATTATGGCGCGGGATGCGATTTTCACGGTTGGTTCGGATTGGGGGGAGGCTGTGATGCTGGGTGTGGTGTTGTCTGCGGTGGCTATTGTGGTGCGTGGCCTGTGGTTTTTGGGGATGTATGCGACGAATAAGTATACGAGGTATCGGGTGGGGGGTCCGTTGCGGTTGCAGGAGACGTTGTTGCTTACGTGGGCTGGTATGCGGGGGTTGGTGACGTTGGCGTTGATTTTGTCTGTTCCTGATACTGGTGATTTTGGTTTGTATCATGAGGCTCCGGTGATTGCGTTGGTGGTGTTGCTGTTTACCATGGTGATTCCGGGGTTGACGTTGCCGGCGTTGATGAAGAAGCTGACGTTGGATAGTGATCCGGATGCGTTCGGTGATGTGTCGCGGGAGAAGTTGGTGAATCGGGCTCGGTGGGCTGCGCGGAATAAGATGCAGTCGTATGCTGGTGAGATTCCGCAGGAGCGGTTGGAGGCGCTTATGTCGCGGTTTGATGAGGAGACGAATTTGGAGGAGGTGAATGAGGAGGGTATTACTCCGGAGGAGCGTCGGGAGAAGGCGAAGCATATTGAGGTGAAGTTGCAGCAGGCGCAGATTGAGGCGTTGCGGGCTGCCCAGTTGGAGTTGTTACGGGCTCGGCGGGAGCGGGATATTGATCCGGCGATTTTGGATGAAGTGTTGTTTTTGATTGATCGGCAGATTTTGGGGGCGAAGGCCCGGAAGATGGATTAAACCGAATACACTGGGGCAATGACTGATTTTTCATTGCCGTCGGTGTCGTTGGTGCGTTCCCAGTTGGAGTCGGTGTTGCTTGTTGTTGATGCTCCGGTGTCGGTGTCGGCGTTGGCGGTGGGGTTGGCGGTGTCGGAGGATGTTGTGGTGGGGGAGTTGTTGGAGTTGCGTCGGGAGTTGGATGAGCGGGGGAGCGGGTTTGAGTTGCGGGAGACTGAGGAGGGGTGGCGGCTGTATACTCGGCGGGAGAATGCGGAGGTGGTGGAACACTTCTTATTAAGTGGTGCGCAATCGAAATTGTCGCGGGCGGCGATGGAGACGTTGGCGATTATTGCGTATCGGCAGCCGGCGACGCGGGCACAGGTGTCGGCGGTGCGGGGAGTGAATGTGGATGGGGTGATCCGCACGTTGGTGTTGCGGGGGCTGATTCGGGAGGTTGCGGGCGGTCATGCGCGGCGGTATGAGACGACGGAGTTGTTTCTGGAGTTATTGGGGATTGATTCGTTGGATCGGCTGCCGGATTTAGCGCCGCTCTTGCCGGATATTGATAGCATTGACGAATTCGACCTGTAGTAGTCGGATAGATTAAAGTAACCATGTTGAATAACCGCATATGGGATAGGACGTATTGTGAAAAAACCCGCTCGCCGTGATGGCACACCGGATTCAAAAAAGCAGCTTCTTTCTAACGCGAAACCTGCGCGGCGGCAGCATGTGTCGCCGCGGAATGTTTCTTCCGACCCGAAAAGCTACACCGATGGGGTGCGGCTGCAAAAGGTGTTGGCGCAGGCTGGGGTGGCTTCTCGACGGAATGCCGAGATCATGATTGATTCAGGTCGGGTTGAGGTCAATGGTGCCGTGGTGATGCAGCAGGGGGTGCGCGTGAACCCGGAGGTTGATGTGATTCGGGTTGATGGGGTGCGTGTGAATGTGAACAACAACCACCAGTATTTTGTGTTGAATAAGCCGCGGGGGATTCATTCAACCATGAGCGATGATTTGGGGCGGCCCTGCATTGGTGACCTGGTATCGGAGCGGATCAGTGCCGGCCAGGGCCTGTTTCATGTGGGCCGGTTGGATGCGGACACGGAAGGGCTGATTCTGCTCACCAACGACGGGGAGTTAGCGAATCGGCTGAGCCACCCGAAGTATGAGGTGTCGAAAACATATATTGCGGAGGTGCTGGGGGAAGCGGATCGGTCGCTTGTCACCACATTGAAAAATGGGGTGGAGCTGGATGACGGCCCAGCCGCCGCGGATTATGTGCAGATTGTTGACGTGCACCAGGGCCGGTCGCTGGTCCGGGTACAACTCCATGAGGGGCGGAAACATATAGTGCGGCGGATGCTGAAAGCCGCGGGGTATCCCGTGCAGTATCTGGTCCGCACGAAGCTGCACACGGTGCAGCTAGGTGAACAAAAGCCCGGGACGATTCGGGCATTAAACGACAATGAGCTGCGAAGCTTATATAAAGCGGTGGAGATGTAAATGACTGCACAAAATTTGGTAAACACCCCCGACAATCGGCTGGTTGTGGCCGTGGATGGCCCCTCCGGGGTGGGGAAGTCGACGCTGTGTCGCGCCGTCGCAAAGCATTTCGGGGCGCAGTATTTTGACACGGGCGCCATGTACCGTGCCGCCACACTTGCGGTGCTGCGGGCCGGCGTGAACCCGGCGGAGCGGGCGGCGGTCATTGCGGCGACGAACAACCTGAACATTACGCTCGACGACCAGACGGTGCTGCTGGACGGGGAGGACGTGTCCGAGGAAATCCGGTCGCAGGAGGTCACGCGCATGGTGTCGGCGGTGTCGGCGATCCCCGAGGTGCGGGCAACACTCATCGCCCAGCAGCGGGAGTGGGCGAACACCACCCCCAGGTGCATTTTCGACGGGCGGGACATGGGCACGAACGTGCTGCCGGATGCGCCGCTGAAAGTATTCCTCACCGCCTGCCACAAGGTGCGGGCGCAACGCCGGTACGAACAAATCATCGCTTCCGGCGGGCACACAATCTACGAAGTTGTGCTTGCCGACGTCATCCAGCGGGACACGGCGGATTCCATGCGGGCCGTGGACCCGCTCCACCCGGCAGATGACGCCATCATCCTTGACACCTCCGACCTGTCACTACCGGAAGCCATCGATACGCTTATTTCCCTCGTGGAAGAATCAGCCGAAGGGGGCACCTCATAAATGAGTACCGAAGAAAACGCCATGGGCATTCCTGACGAGTCGGAATTCCTCGACCCGCATTTCGGCGAGGATTTTTCCGAATCGGACTGGGAACAGTTAGAAAAAGAATTCGGGTTCGAACGCGAAACCCCGCACCTGGAAGAAAACCTGTGCACCGTGGCCATCGTGGGCCGCCCCAATGTGGGCAAATCCACCCTGGTCAACCGGTTTTTAGGGCGGCGGGAAGCCGTCGTGGAGGATTTTCCCGGGGTGACCCGCGACCGGATTTCGTATATTGCGGACTGGGGTGGGCAACGATTCTGGGTGCAAGACACCGGCGGGTGGGACCCAAACGTGAAAGGCATCCACGGGGCGATTGCCCGGCAGGCTGAAACCGCCATGGAAACCGCGGACGTGATCGTCATGGTGGTGGACACCAAGGTGGGGATTACGGAAACCGACGCGGTCATGGCCCGGAAACTTCACGGCGCATCCGTGCCGGTCATCCTGGTGGCCAATAAATTCGACTCGGACATGCAGTACGCGGACATGGCCGAATTTTATGCCCTGGGCTTGGGCGACCCGTGGCCGGTGTCTGCCCAACACGGTCGGGGCGGCGCCGACGTGCTCGACGAGATTCTCCGCAGCTTCCCGGACCAGCCCCGGCAACCCTCGATCACGGAGGGGCCCCGCCGGGTGGCGCTGGTGGGGAAACCCAATGTGGGTAAATCCTCACTGCTCAATAAGATTGCCGGTGAGGAGCGCTCCGTCGTTGATGATGTAGCCGGCACAACCGTCGACCCGGTGGATTCCCTGGTGCAGCTGGATGGGCACTTGTGGAAATTTATCGACACGGCCGGCTTGCGGAAGAAAGTGAAAAACGCCCAGGGGCACGAATATTATGCGTCGCTACGCACCCGGGGGGTGATTGACGCGGCCGAAGTGTGCCTGTTCATGATTGATAGTTCCGAACCCGTATCTGAGCAGGATCAGCGGGTGCTGAGCATGATCTTAGACGCGGGTAAAGCCCTGGTGTTGGTTTTTAATAAATGGGACCTCATGACCGAGGATCGCCGGTGGGAGCTAGAGCGCGATATTGAGCAGCAGCTAGCGCACATTCCGTGGGTGCGGCGGGTCAATATTTCCGCGAAAACCGGTCGGGCGCTGCAAAAACTAGAACCCTACATGGAAGAAGCCCTGGAGAACTGGGATAAGCGGATCACAACCGGCCAGTTAAACACGTGGCTGCGGGCAACCATGGCGCAGAACCCCCCACCAATGAAGGGCGGCCGGATCCCACGGGTGCTGTTTGCCACGCAGGCATCCACCCAACCACCGGTGATTGTGCTGTTCACCACCGGGTTTTTAGACGCCGGCTACCGCCGATATTTGGAGCGGAAATTCCGGGAAGCCTTTGGGTTTGAGGGCACCCCGGTGCGCATAGCGGTGCGGGTGCGGGAACGCCGACAAAAATAACTGGGCAAGAGCAAAACCCCCTTTTACCACCACCAACATTGATGGTAAAAGGGGGTTTTCGTAGCATTCACACGCCAGCTGTTTGTTGGGGAAACAGCTAGTTATTGCGATTTAGCGGCCGGGGATGCCAGGGATGGCGGGGAGTTTCAGGCCGGGGATCTGCGGCAGGAAGGCGGCGATAGCACCACCGATAGCGGCGATCAAGGCAATGACACCGGCGAAGATAGCAACCTTATCCTTGCCGCCGAGCTTATTGGACAGGTCGTTCAGCTTATCCTTGCTGGAGTCCTTGTCCTTGGGGGCGCTGGCGCTCGGGGTGACGGAGGTGGTCTTGGTCAGGCCGAGCTTGGAAGACAGGCCATTCACATCTTCCTTGACCTTATCGCTGGACTTGTCGAACTTGTTCTTGAGGTCGCTGCTGGGATCCTTAGCCTTGTCATCAACCTTGGGAGCATCGGGGCTCGGCTTCACCTCGCTGGTATTACCACCCAGGCCGAGCTTGGAGGAAGCGCCGTTCAGATCTTCCTTGATCTTATCGCTGGACTTTTCAGCCTTGTTCTTGAGGTCGGCGCTGGGCTCTTTGCCCTCTTCCTTCTTGGACTGGTCGCCGCTCTTATCTGCCGGGCTCGTTGCAGAAGCAGGGGCAGAAGCGGAAGTGGAAGTAGCTGCTGCGTCCTCGGCGAAAGCCTGGGGGGCAGAAATGGCGGTAGCGGTAGCGGTTGCTACAGCAAGTGCGATTGCGATTGCGCGGTTACGCATAATCTCTCCTTGAAAGTTTTAAGTTTTTCCCTCTCCTCATGAGGAACAGTCCCCATCATAAATACTTTCTGAGAGTCTGGCTAATCCTTTACTCAAGTTTTATCCCCCATGGTCGTCGACCAAAACGTTACATAACGCACAGGTGATACTGAACACACGGGTGAATATAACTGGTAGAAGCAGCAAAAATGACAAATAACACCCTCACACATTTTGGGGGGATTCCAGTTATCAAATTGAGATCTTTGTGAGCCGCGCACGGGGGTAATTTTAAGGTAATTTCTGTGCTATTTTCGACAGCACAAACCCATCCAACCGATACGGTAACGTCACTATGTCATTGGGCCCATACCCCAGATGCTCGCCCAAGTACCAGGACAAATTAGCCGTCACCCGGGCGCGAATGCGCTCATTACTCCGCAGCCAATACGACCGGGTGTGAGTCAATTCGTGAACCTGAGCTGGTAATAATTCCTGCTCCCATCTGTCATGAACCTGATCGGTTATTATCCACGGCTTATATACCGAGGGAATAAACCCCTGCGTGAGCATGTCACCCGAATGCATGATGCGGCTGAGCCTATGCACCCATGGCACAGTCACGTCAAGAGTGTTCCACACCAACAACACTTGGGCGTCACGGGTGGTAATCCGGTCCAGCTCCGCACTGGCCTGTTTCGTATCCACCCAGTGCCAGGCTTGGGCGCACGTTACGGCGTCGAAAAGCTGCGCGGCACAACCGGTATACTCAGCGGTCGCCTGCCACACCGGAACCGGCGCAAACCGCACTAGCGTGCGCAGCATGTCCATACTGGGGTCGAGGGCATAAACCTGGTCAAACCGCGGGCTTTCGCATAATAACTGCGTGAATTTTCCGGTCCCCGCCCCCACATCAAGCACCCGGCGCGCCGGCCGTAGCAGGCGCAGGATGTCGGGTGGGTAGCCGGGTCGCACATCGTGGTATGTGTCGGAACCGCTGGTGAACGCCCTGGCGCTGGTGAGTCGGTGCGAGTCGCTGGCGAATTTGGGGCTGTGGCGGCGAGAGACCGGAGGAATATTCACAATAATTCTAGGTTTTCTATCTTTTTCATGCTTATTATGCATTTCTAGCTTTTCGACGCCCATGGTGCCGGTGCGTCAAGTTTTAGCTATCATGTTCTTGGACAACCCGCGACGAAAGGACGTATATATGGGTACCTTTGACAAAGCCAAGGATGCATTGAAATCTGAACTTATCACCGATGCGGTTTTGGATAAAGCCGCTGCCGCCGCCAAGAGCAAGCTTGGTCAAGATAAGGCGAGCCAGGTTGATATGGCTAGAGATTTTATTGACAAGAAGGTCGGCAGCGAATAATTACAGAAATAAACCGGCCGGCACCCCGTTGAAATTGGGTGCCGGCCGGTTTGCCTTTGGTTATAGCCCTAAGAGTTCGGGGCGTTCGTGCGTGTGATCGTCGTGCGAGTGTTCGGCGTGGAGGAATTCATGGTCGTGGTCGTGGCTGTTGGGGTCGGTGCCGGCCGCGTGCGTGTGTGCGTGAACATGATGGTGGGTGTGCTCGTGATTATGGGTAATGATCCGGCCGCCTGAGATGTGGCTGTGGGAATGGGTGTGGGTGTGCCCGTGTTCGTGGGTGTGTTGCAGGCCGATGGAGTCCTTTATCATGAGGTAGGTGGCTGCGGCCATGATTGCCAGTGCTAGCCAAAAGTTCCATGCCGGTAGTTCCCGTAGGAGCACCATGGAGAACAGCACGCCGAGGAAGGGGGCGATGGCGTAGTAGCCGGAGGTTTTTGCGGCCCCGAGGTCTTTTTGCGCCAGGATATAGAAGTTGATGCTGAGCCCGTAGGCGACGAAGCCGAGGATCATGGTGGCCAGGATGGTGGTAGTCGGGGGGATGGGGTTGGCGATGATGAGGGCCACGGTGAGGCTGCCGAGGCCGGAGAAAATTCCTTTGACCATGACGATTTGTTCGCTGGATTTTGTGGCGAGCCGGTTGGTGCAGTTGTTTTCTATGCCCCAGCACACGCAGGCGCCGAGGACGAGGAGTGAACCGTAGTCAAGGTGGAAACCGCCGGTTATGTCGAGGCTGAGGATGATGCTGGCCACGGTGACAAGGCCGATGGCCACCCAGAGGCGGGGAGAGATGATTTCTTTGAACACCACGAGGGCGATGAGGGAGGTGGCGACGATTTCGAAATTATTGAGCAGGGATGCGTTGGCGGCGGTGGTGCGGGCGATGCCGAGCATGAGCAGGATGGGGGCGGCGATGTCCAGCACGATCATGGCGATGGTGTAGGGCAGGTCGGCGCGGGTGAGGCGGTCGGCAGGGTTGGGGGTGTGGGTGATGCGGCGGCCCAGGGTGATGAGGAGCATGCCGCTGCCGGCGCCGAGGTAGAGGAAGCTTGCCATCATGGTGGGGGTGGTGGTGGCCAGGATGTATTTTGAGGCGGGGGCGGAGAGCGCGTAGAACGCTGCCGCCAGGATGGCGAAGAGGATGGCGGTGTTTTTCTTGGATGTTAGAGGCATGCCGTATTCCTGCCTGGTTGAGGTTGTGAACAATGAAAATTGTAGATTGTGGGCGAGACTCACACAAGAATTGCTAGCCTGATTGGGTGGGAGCCTTTAAACTGGGAAACTAGTAACCAGGTAAGGAGCATGGTCCATGGTGAGTTGGAATCCTGCGTATTTTTCCCAGGCGTGGGCGGAGTTTGGGGCGCAGCATTTTGATGTGTGTGTTATTGGTGGGGGTTCCGTGGGGGCGGGTGCGGCGTTGGATGCCGCGAGTAGGGGGTTGAAAGTTGCGGTTGTGGAGGCGCGGGATTTTGCCTCTGGCACGAGTTCGCGGTCGTCGAAAATGTTTCATGGCGGGTTGCGGTATTTAGCGATGCTGGATTTTCGGCTGGTGGCGGAGTCGTTGCGGGAGCGGGAACTTTCGATGTCGACGTTGGCGCCGCATTTGGTGAAACCGTTGCGGTTTATTTTCCCGTTGACGCATAGGGTGTGGGAGCGGCCGTATATGGCGTCGGGGTTTGCGCTGTATGACTTGATGGGTGGGGCGAAGTCTGTGCCCATGCAGAAGCATTTGTCACGGGCGGGCACGTTGCGGTTGGCCCCCGGGTTGAAAGATGACGTGGTAGTTGGTGGGGTGCGGTATTTTGACACGCTTGTCGACGACGCCCGCCATACGTTGACGGTGTTGCGTACGGCTGCGGAGTTAGGGGCGGTTGTTCGGCCGTCGACGCAGGTGGTGGGGTTGACGAAGGTGGGGAGTCGGGTGGTGGGGGCAAGGCTGTTGGACACCGACACGGGTTCGGAGACCACACTATCGGCGGATGTGTTTATTAATGCCACTGGGGTGTGGACGGAGGAGATCCATAAGCTTGCTGGGGTGACGGGGCCGTTTACGGTGCGGGCGTCGAAGGGGGTGCATATTGTGGTGCCGCGTGATTGTTTGGATGCGGATGCTGCATTGTGTTTTGTGACCGAGAAGTCGGTGTTGTTTGTGATCCCGTGGGGAGAGTATTGGATTATTGGTACGACCGATACTGATTGGGATAAGAATTTGGCGTATCCGGCGGCAACCCGGGCGGATATTGACTATATTTTGGCGCATGTGAATGAGAAGGTGCGGCACCCGATCACGGTGGCGGATATTGTGGGCGTGTATTCGGGGTTGCGGCCGTTAGTGAGTGGGACGTCGGAGTCCACCACGAATTTGTCCCGTAACCATGCGGTGGCGCGGGTGGCGCCCGGGTTGGTGTCTGTGGCTGGTGGGAAGTACACCACCTACCGGGTTATTGGTCGGGATGCGGTTGCGGCGGCGGTGCAGGATATTCGGGGCCGGATGGTACCAGAGTCGGTGACGGATGCCACACCATTGTTGGGGGCGGAGCGGTATCAGGCTGTGGCGAATCACACCCCGGCGCTGGCTCACCAATATGGGTTGACGACGGCGCAGGTTGAGCATTTGTTGGGAAGGTACGGGTCGTTGGTGCGGGAGGTGCTGGCTTTGGGGGTGAGTGATCCTGCCCTGTTGGCCCCGATCCCGGGTGCGCCCCGGTATTTGCTGGTTGAGGCGGTGTATGCGGTCACGCATGAGGGGGCGCTGCATGTGGCGGACATTATTGAGCGGCGGTTGCGGATCGCTATGGAGTATGGGCATCGGGGGGTGGAGTGCGCGGCGCCGATTGCGCAGGTGGTGGCCCCGTACTTGGGGTGGTCGGCTGCGGAGGTGACTGCTGAGGTGGATGGTTATGCCGCAACGGTTGCGGCGTTACTGTCTGCGGAGCAGGAAGCGACCGATGCTGGGGCGAATGAGATGGTGGCTCGGGTGTCGGATCCCCGGGGTCGGATTGATGTGAGTCAGGATAGGTGAGACATGTTTATTGCTGCTATTGACCAGGGCACGACGTCAACTCGGTGTGTCATTTTTGATGCGGATTTTTCGGTGGTGGGGGTGGGCCAGTATGAGCATGAGCAGATTTTTCCGCATAAGGGGTGGGTGGAGCATGATCCGGTGGAGATTTGGGATAATGTGCGACTTAGTGTTGCGGCCGCGTTGGCTGAGGCGAATGTGGCGCGGGAAGATATTGCCGCGGTGGGGATTACGAACCAGCGGGAAACGACGGTGGTGTGGAATCGGCATACGGGGAAGCCGGTGTGTCATGCGATTGTGTGGCAGGATACTCGGACGACGAAGTTGTGTGAGGAGTTAGCTGCCGCTGGTGGGGGCGCGGATCGGTGGCGGGAGACCACGGGGTTATTGGTGAATTCGTATTCGTCCGGCCCGAAGTTGCGGTGGATTTTGGATAATGTGCCGCACGCTAGGGAGCAGGCGCTGGCGGGGGATTTGCTGTTTGGGACGATGGACACGTGGTTGTTGTGGAATTTGACGGGTGGTGCGGCCGGCGACCAGGGGAAACCCGCAATGCATGTGACGGATGTGACGAATGCGTCGCGGACGTTGCTGATGGATATCCGGTCGTTGCAGTGGGATGCGGACATTTGTGCGGAGTTGGGGATTCCCATGAGCATGCTGCCGAAGATCTGCCCCAGTGTGGGGGAGTTCGGGCAGGTGCGGCAGCGGGGCGTGTTGGCCGGGGTGCCGATTGCGGGGGTGTTGGGGGATCAGCAGTCGGCGATGTTTGGGCAGGCGTGTTTTTCCCCGGGGGAGGCGAAAAACACGTATGGTACGGGATTGTTTTTGCTGCTCAATACGGGGACGGAGCCGAAATGGAGTGAGAATGGGCTGATCACAACGGTGTGCTACCAGATTCGGGGTGAGCGGCCGGTGTATGCGTTGGAGGGGTCGGTGGCCATCGGTGGGGCGTTGGTGCAGTGGCTGCGGGATAACCTGGGGATTATTCGTGACGCCTCCGAGGTGGAGGAGTTAGCGTTGCAGGTGCCGGATAACGGTGGGGTGTATATTGTGCCGGCGTTTTCGGGGTTGTTTGCGCCTCGGTGGCGGCCGGATGCGCGGGGGGTGATTGTCGGGTTGACGCGGTTTGCGAATAGGTGCCACTTGGCGCGGGCGGCGTTGGAGGCGACGGCGTTTCAAACGAAAGAGGTGGTGGATGCGATGGTGGCGGATTCTGGGGTGCCGCTTACCCAGTTGAAGGTTGATGGGGGAATGGTGCGGAATAATTTATTGATGCAGTTTCAGGCGGATGTGGTGTGCACGGATGTGGTGCGGCCGCGGCTGATTGAGACTACCGCATTGGGGGCGGCGTTCGCAGCCGGGTTGAGTGTGGGGTTGGTGCAGGATTTAACACAGTTACGGAATCAGATCCGACCGGAAAAAACCTGGTCGCCCAGGCGGACACCGCAAGAGGTGGCAATGTTATATTCGGAATGGAACCGAGCCGTAGAACGAACCTATGATTGGGAATGATGAAAAGGAGTGTTTTCTTATGGAGAATCGGGAACAGTTGTATCGAGCGGTGCACCCGGAGGGGACGCATTTAGCATCATCGAAAGATACGGAGGGCTCGTATCGGGGGGTGCTGCTTGATAATGAAACAAACCGGGTGGTGGGCCAGGCGGAATTCGTGCTGGTTGAGCCGGAACCGGAACCAGAACCCGAGCCGGAGCCGCCGGTGGTGATGCCCCCACAGGTAGTGGTGCCGATAGCACAGCCGCAGGCACAATCCGGCGGGATGCCGGCGTGGATGATTGCGTTGGCATCAATGCTGAGCACGCTCATTGCCATGAGATTGCTTTCGTGGCTGCGTAATTAAAAACGGCTCACACCATATTGATTATGGTGTGAGCCTTATCTTGTCGGACTGACAGGATTTGAACCTGCGACCCCTTAACCCCCAGTCAAGTGCGCT
>ERZ773070.674-NODE-674-length-23970-cov-4.173239_pt1 | contig 23970 bp, 19 predicted proteins | sample MGYA00580618_ERZ773070 | MGnify/ENA primary metagenome ERZ773070 (study PRJEB29015, sample SAMEA2738023) | human oral metagenome | biome: human oral; feature: human-associated habitat; material: dental | place: China | collected 2019 ... | reverse complement strand
ATTATAAAATCATTAGTTTTAGGAGCAAAAGCAGTAGGAATTTCAAAAGTAATTTTAGAATTGGCTGTGAACTATGAAATTGAGAAAGTGATTGAAATTTTAGAGAGCTGGAAAAATGAATGCAGGATGATAATGTGTGCTTTAAATGCTCGGAATATTAGGGAGTTGCGAAATGTTAAATATGTTTTGTATGGGAAAACATTAGAATTTTTTGTGCAGCAAAAAGAGGATTTTTTAAATTTCTAGATTTAAATTTTAGATAATTCTTGTGAACAAAAGTTAATTCATTTTTTTATATATTATTTTATTTTAAAAAGTGCTAGAATGAAATATATTATTTTAATTTATATTTAGATGATGAAGCAGAATTTGAGAAAAGACTAAATAGAGAAGGCAAAGCGGAAATAAAATATGCTAGATTCAATGTTGAAAATAGTATAAAACAACAAAACATGTATAAAGAATTAGCAAAAGAGATAGAAGAAAAAACAAAAAAAATAAAAGTAATTAATTTTAATTCGAACAGAGAATTATCAGAGATTTTTAAAGAAATTGATGAAATTATAGATAACAAAGAACATAAATAGAGGTAGAATATTGAAAATATTATTCATGGGAACACCTGATTTCGCAAAAGAATCCTTAGAAGCATTATATAACAATGGATTTGAAATCGTAGGTGTAGTAACAAATGTAGATAAGCCCAAAGGCAGGGGCATGAAAATGATATATACACCAGTAAAAGAATACGCACTAGAAAAAGGATTAAAAGTATTTCAACCAGCAAAAATCAAAAATAATGAAGAATTTTATGAAGAAATGAAGTCATTAAATCCAGACATACTATGTGTTGTAGCATATGGAAAGATATTACCAATAAGAATTTTGGGAATAGGAAAATATGGAGCAATAAATGTACATGGATCACTATTACCAAAATATCGAGGAGCTGCACCAATTCAATGGGCAGTACTAAATGGCGATAAGAAAACAGGAATTACAACAATGTTCATGGATGCAGGAATGGACACTGGAGACATGATTCTTAAAGAAGAAGTTGAAATTGGAGAAAATGAAACAACAGGCGAATTATGGACCAAATTATCAACAATTGGAGCACAACTATTAGTAAAAACTATAAATAAAATTCAAGAATTTAAAGATGAAGTAAGTAACTTAGAAGAATTGAAAAAAAAGATTGGAGCACAAAAACAATCAGAAGATTTCACAATAGCACCAATGTTAGATAAAGAAATGTCAAAAATTGATTGGAAAAAGTCAGCAAGCGAAATTCACAATTTAGTACGAGGACTAAATCCTATAATGGGAGCATACACATATATAGATGATAAAAAAATAAAAATATGGAAAACTCAAGTTATATTAAATAGTGATAATACTGAGCCAGGAACAATTATAGAAAAAACAAAAAAACAATTAATAATTAAAGCAGGTGAAAATGCAGTAGAAGTTTTAGAAATACAACCTGAAAATTCAAAAAAAATGAATGTAAAGGATTTTTTAAACGGAAAACAAATAATGTCAGATAAAATTAATTAAATAAAAAGAGGTGGAGGTTTTACAATGGGCTGGACAGAAGAACAATTACAAGCAATCAACAAAAGAGGTGCAAATATTCTTGTGTCTGCAGCAGCAGGAAGTGGTAAAACCTCTGTTTTAGTAGAAAGAATAATAACAAAAGTAATTGAAGATAAAGTAGATGTAGATAAAATATTAGTAGTAACATTTACTAGCGCAGCAGCAAGCGAAATGAAGCAAAGACTATTAAAAGCATTATATAAAAAAATAGATGAAAAACCTGATGATGCATATCTTCAAAGACAAATTTCATTATTAAACAGAGCCAATATATCAACAATTCACTCATTTTGCTTAAATATGATAAAAAATAATTTTTATTTATTAGAAATGCCAGCCAATTTTAGAATAGGCGATACAGCAGAAATAGAAATATTAAAACAAGAAGTAATAGAATCAATATTTGAAGAAAAATATGAAAATAATGATAAAGAATTTTTGGATTTAATAAGAAAATATACTACATACAGTGATGATCAAAATTTAAAAGACTTGATAATCAAAATCTATGAATATAGTAGATGCACACCAAACCCTAAAAAATGGATTAGAGAATCAGCAGAAGATTTTAATTTTGAAGAAAAAATAAAAAATGAAGATTACTCTAATAAATGGACTGCCATATTATATCAAGATTTAAAAGAAACTATAATTGACAGTATTGAACAATTAAAGAAAAATAAGTTAAAAGTAGAAGGAATTCAAGCCCTAGAAAAAGTATATGATATCTATGAAGAAGATATTCAAAGTTTAGAAAAAATTGATACAACAAAATGGGACACAATGATAACAGGAATAAAAAATAAAACCTGGACTAGATATGTAGGAAATATTAAAGTTTCAGAAGGCGAAAAAGCAATTAAGTCAGAGCTTGGAGAAATTAGAAAAAATATTAAATCAAAACTAACTAATATAGAATTTTTATCACAAAAAGATGCAGTATCAGAACTAAACAAAATGTACCCAACATTGAAATATTTAGCAAATATAATTGAGGAATTTGATAGTATGTATACTGAAGCAAAACATGAAAAAAATATAATAGACTATTCAGATTTAGAACATTTATCTTTAAAATTATTAGTTGATGAAAATAATAAAAAAACAGAAATAGCAAACAAATATCAATTTGATGAAGTACTAATTGATGAATACCAAGATATAAATGAAGTACAAGAAAAAATTCTGACAAGTGTATCAAACGGAAAAAACACCTTCATGGTAGGTGATGTTAAACAAAGTATTTATAGATTTAGACAATCAAGACCAAATATTTTTATAGATAAATATATAAATTACAAAAAGGCACAAAAAAATGACGATAAATTAGAAGAAAGTACAAAAATTCTACTATATAAAAACTTTAGAAGTAGATTGGAAGTACTTGAAACAACAAATATAATTTTTCAAAGCATAATGAGTAAAGAGTTTGGAGAAATAGAATACAATGAAGAAGAATATTTAAATCAAGGCGCAGAATTTGAAAAAAATAAATTAAGCGATTACAGCTCAGAAATGTATATTATAGATAAAAATGAAGAAAAAATAGATGGCGAAATCGAAGAAAAAACAGAAAATGAAGAAGATGTAAATGAAGACAAAGAAATCATTGAGAATAGTGCATATGAAGCAAGACTAATAGCAGAAAAAATAAAAGAATTTCATAAACAAGGATTCAAATATAGTGACATGTCAATTCTGTTAAGAAGTGTTAAGTCAAGTGCTCCAGTATATGAAAAAGAATTATCAGAAAGAGGAATACCAGTATATTCAGACGCAGCAAGTGAATACATTGACTCAATCGAAATAAACACAATACTATCATTCTTAAAAATTATAGATAATCCATTACAAGACATTCCACTAATTACGGTATTAAGATCTCCAATAATAGGATTAAATGATAATGAATTATTAGAAATCAGATTATTGGATAAAGAAAGAAAATTTTATAAAGCATTAGAATTATCAAAAAATGAAAAAGCAATCAGATTTATAGAAATGTTAAAAAAATTCAAAAACGATTCATTAAGTATGCCGCTTGATGAATTAATTTGGAAAATTTACATGGAAACAGGATACTTTTATTATGTGAGATTAATGCCAGGAGGAAAAACTAGACAAGCAAATTTAAAAAAATTATTCGAAACAGCTAAAAATTATGAACAAATAAGCTTTAAAGGATTATTTAACTTCATACTATTTATTGAGAAAATCACTAAAACAAAAAATGAATTTGAATCAGCAAAAGTGGTTGGCGAAAAAGACGATGTAGTAAAGATTATGAGTATACATAAAAGCAAAGGACTAGAATTTCCAATTGTATTCGTATCAGGAATTACTAAAAGAGTAAATGAATCAGATTATAGAACTAAAATTGCATATGATCAAGATTTAGGATTTGGGATAAAATATATAGATGAAATATCAGAGTATGACACAATAAGTAAAAGAGCATTAAAAATAAAAAGTTTTAAAGAAATGCTAGCAGAAGAAATGAGAATTTTGTACGTAGCATTAACTAGAGCAAAAGAAAAATTAGTATTAGTAGGTGTTGAAAGAAATGCACAAAAAACAAAGGATGATTTAAAAAATGCATTAAGTCAATATGAACATATTAATAATAAAATAAATCCAAGTTTAGTAGCAAAATATAAAAGAATGTATGAATGGGTAGAATTATCAAGAATATTTAATCCCACAATTCCACTAAAAGAATATACAGTACCTTCAGAAAAATATAAAAATATGAAAATTGAAGAAGATGAAACATTTGACTTATTAGAATATGTAAAAGCACAAACGCCAAATGAAGAAGCATATCAAAGAATAGATCAAATGTTAAATTGGCAATATTCACATCAAGCATCCATAGATGAAATAACAAAAACATCTGTAACAGCATTAAAAAATAACAACAATAAAAAACTAGAAATAAAGAAATTAATAACAGATGATAAAACAGACAAACTAACACCAGCACAAATAGGAACATTAGTACATTTAGCGATGCAACAATTAAAAGATAGTGATATTGACCAAATGCTAGAAAATATAAAAATAACTGCAATTGAAAAACAGGAATTAATAAAAAGAAAGCAAATATTTGAAAATTATATAAGATCAGATTTATTTAAAATGCTACAAGAAGCAAAAGAAGTTAATAGAGAAACTCCATTTTTCATGTATATAGATTCAGAAAATAAGGAAGACAAAATACTAGTACAGGGTGTAATCGATTTATATTTTATTGATTCGAATGGAAAGATAAATTTAGTGGATTATAAAACAGATTATGCAGAAAAAGAGGAAGAGCTAGTAGAAAAGTATAAAATGCAATTAAATTTATATTCAAAAGCATTATCAAAATCAATGAAAAAAGAAGTAACGAATAAATTTATATATTCAACAAAATTTAATAAACTAATAAAAATTACGGAGGAATAATGAGAATAGATAAATTCTTAAAAGTATCTAGAATAATAAAAAGAAGAACAATTGCAAATGAAGCGGCTGATAATGGAAGAATATCAGTTAATGGAAAAGTAGTAAAACCAAGTTATGACATAAAAATAAATGATATTGTAGAAATAAAATTTGGAGATCAAACATCTAAATTTAAAATAACAGCAATACCAACAAAGCAAAGCGTTAGAACAGATGAAGTTGCAGAGATGGTAGATTAGTATTGGAGCGGATAAATGACAAATAAATGGATTGTAAAAGAAATTAATAATGAAAAAGTAAAATTATTAAAAGAAAAATTTAACTTAAGTAATTTAGCAGCTAAGATTATTTCAAATAGAAATATTTTAGGAAGAGAAATGCAAGAAGATGATATCAGAAAATTTTTAAATCCAACTAGAGATGACTTTTATAATCCATTTTTATTACCCGATATGGAAAAAGCGGTTAATAGAATTGAAAAAGCCATAGAAAATAATGAAAAAATTCTAATCTATGGTGACTACGATGCTGACGGAATAACAAGCACAACAATTTTAACAAATTTTTTTAAAGACATAGGTATAGAAGTTGATAAGTATATTCCAAACAGATTAAAAGAAGGTTATGGAATAAATAATAAAGCACTTGAAGAGATAAAAGAAAGAGGAATTAATTTAATAATAACAGTTGATACAGGAATTACTGCAAATAACCAAGTTGATTATGCGAATAAATTGGGCCTTGATGTAATAGTAACAGATCATCATGAACCAAGTGAAGAAATTCCAAAAGGAGTAGCAGTAATAGATGCAAAACGCAAAGACAATCAATATCCATTCAATCAATTAGCAGGATGTGGTATAGCCTTCAAATTAACACAAGCAATAACAATAAAAAGAAATCTAGATTCAATAAATTATTTAAAAAATTTAGACATTGTAGCAATAGGAACAATTTCTGACTTAGTGCCACTAGTTGATGAAAATAGAGTAATAGTCAAACTTGGATTAATGCTAGTAAAACAAACAAAGAATCTAGGATTAAAAAGATTATTAACAAAAGCAAATCTAAAAGAGTTCAATTCAACCTCAATTTCATTTGGAATAACACCAAGAATAAATGCATCAGGAAGATTGGGTAATCAATATGACTCATTAAATTTATTTATAACAAAAGATTTTAAAGAAGCAGAAAGATTATCAGAAACATTGGATTCATATAATATTGAAAGACAAAAAATTGGAAATAAGATATATGAAGAAGCGATATCACAATTGAAAGATGAAGAAAAAAATTGTATAATTTTAGGCAAAGAAGGTTGGCACCATGGAGTAATAGGAATAGTATCATCAAAAATCACTGAAAAATTCAACAAACCAAGTATATTATTATGCTTCGAAGATGATATTGCTAAAGGCTCAGGAAGAAGTGTACAAGGATTCGATTTGCATAAAGCAATATCAAGTACAAAAGAGTACTTACTAGGTTTTGGTGGACATACAATGGCATGTGGGCTAAGCTTAAAAGTAGAGAATTTTGAAAAGTTTAAAGAAGCAATAAGTAAATATATTGATGAAAATTTAGATATATCAAAATTAGAAAAAGAAATATATATAGATGAAATTTTAACAATGGAAGATTTGGATATAGATAAAATTAAAGCATTAAAATTGTTAGAACCATATGGCGAAGAAAATCCAGAACCAATAATAATGTACCAAAAAGTTGAAATAAATGAAATTAGAACATTATCAGAAAATAAGCATTTAAGATTATCACTAAAAAAGAATGACAAAATAGTAGACGCAATAGGATTTAATTTAGGAGAATTAGCAACAGAATACAAAATTGGTGATATAATAGATGTTATAGGAAATATTGAAATAAATTCATTTAACGGAAAAGATTCAATTCAAATAAGATTAATAGATATAAAAAAATCATAAAAATAAAGGAGAGCAATTATATGTCAGAATTAGTAGATAGAACAATAGAAGATGTAATAAAACAAGCTAAAATGCACAACAGAAAAAGTGACTCAAAGCTTATCATGAGAGCATATAAATATGCTCTTGAAAATCATGGTGATCAAAAAAGGAAATCAGGAGAACCATATATAATTCACCCAATTCAAGTAGCATATGCATTAGCAGAACTAGGATTGGATGATGCAACAATATGTGCAGCATTAATGCATGACTTAGCAGAAGATACGGCAGTAACATTAAATGACATTTCAAGCGAATTTTCACCAGAAATTGCAGAAATGGTAAATGGTGTTACAAAATTAGCAAAAATTAAATATGTAACTGCAGAAGAGCAACAAGTAGAAAACTATAGAAAAATGTTCCTAGCAATGGGAAAAGACATAAGAGTAATTTTAATCAAATTAGCAGATAGATTACACAACATAAGAACATTAAAATTTTTAAAAAGAGATAGACAAATAGCAATAGCACAAGAAACAATAGATTTATATGCACCACTAGCAAATAGATTAGGTGTATTCTCAATGAAGTGGGAATTGGAAGATCAAGCATTCAAGTACCTATATCCAGAAGAGTACAGAGAAATTGTAGAAGGAATAGCTAAAAAGAGAGAAGAAAGATTAAAATTTATTGATCAAATAGTAGACCAAATAAAGATAAATCTAAAAAAAGAAAGAATTGTATGTGAAATAACAGGAAGAGCCAAGCATTTATACTCAATATATAGAAAAATGAAGAGGGATAACAAAACTCTTGATCAGATATATGATTTATTTGCATTAAGAATATTGGTAAACTCAGTAAAAGATTGTTATGCAGCATTAGGTGTAGTACACGAACTATATACACCAATGCCAGGTAGATTTAAAGATTATATAGCAGTACCAAAGCCAAACATGTATCAATCATTGCATACAACATTATTAGGACCAAGCGGAACTCCTTTTGAAGTACAAATTAGAACATATAATATGCACAGAATAGCTGAATTCGGTATTGCAGCACATTGGGCATACAAAGAGCAAAGTTTTCTACATGGTAAAAAAGAAAATGTAACAGTAAAAGAAGACAAATTAGCATGGTTAAGAGAAAGTTTGGAATGGCAAAAAGATATGCAAAATCCAGATGAATTCATGTCAACATTAAAAACAGAATTAGTCGAAGATTCAGTATATGTTTTCACACCAAAAGGTCAAATAAAAACATTGCCAAAAGGAGCAACACCAATTGATTTTGCGTACTCAATACACGCCGATATTGGAAACAAAATGGTAGGAGCCAAGATAAATAGTAAAATGATGCCAATCATCACGACATTACACAACGGTGATATTGTTGATATCATGACAAATGAAAACAGCAAAGGTCCAAGTAGAGATTGGTTAAAATTTGTAAAAAGCTCATCAGCAAAAACTAAAATACAACAATGGTTCAAGAAAAATGAAAGAGACTTAAACATAGAACGTGGAAAAGAAATAATATCACGTGAATTAAAACGTATAAGATTAAACTCAGATGAACTATTAACAAATAAAAATATAGAATCAACATTACAAAAATATTCATTTAAAACCATAGATGATATGTATGCAGCAGTAGGATTTGGGTCAATAACAGCAACAAAAGTATTATCAAAAGTATTAGAAGAATATAGAAAAACTAAGCCAAACACCGAGATTGAAGAAAAAATTGAAGAATTACATACAAGACATCATTTTAATGACAATGTTTCAAAAACAGGTATAATCGTAAAAGGAATTGATAATTGTTTAATAAAATTATCAAAATGTTGTAATCCAGTTCCAGGCGATGAAATAATAGGATATATAACAAGAGGAAGAGGTGTAACAGTACATACAAAAGACTGTGTAAATATAAAGGATTTATTTAAAGAAGAAGAAAGAATAATAGATGTATATTGGGCACAGGAAAACACTAACAAATCATATAATGTAGAAATGACTGTATTTGCGAACGATAGAGAAGAATTACTAGGTGACATTATGAGAACAGCACAACAAGATGGTTCAAAAATCATAGGAGTACAAGCAAAATCTAACAAAGAAAAAATAGTTATGGTTGAATTAACATTAGAAGTAAAAGACATTGAAGCGGTAAATAAAGTTCAAAGAGAACTAGGAAAAATTGATAGTGTATATGATGTAAAGAGAAAGAAATAGGAGAAAGAATAGGAGAAAATAAAATGATAAGAATAAACGCTAAATCAGCGCCAGAAGAAAAGCAATTAATGGCAAGAATAAAAAGTGGTTTCAAAAATATTGAAATACAATTAATACATTCAGAAATATCGAAAGAAGAATGTGAAATAACTAAAAAATTAATAGAAGAAAATAAGATTGATATATCAGTAGTACATACACCATTAGTGGATACAAAAAATGGAAAAATAGAAATATCGTTAAATCTAATTCTTCAGGATTCTTATTATAAAATGTTATGTGATACAATAGAATATGCAGAATTCATATCAAAATTAGAAGACAAAAGAATTAAAGTAGTTATACATGAAAATTATGCTAAAGATATATGGATTGAAAATGATTTTTTAAATGAGAAAGTAGGACCAAAATTAAAAGCAATATTGGATAAAAATCCGAATGTAGATTTAGTATTAGAAAACACACCAGTATTTTTTGAAAAACGATTTCAAACAGTTTTTTATATGTCAGATATAGCATATTCAGTGAAAGTATTAAATAAAATAATACCAAATAGAATATATACACTAATAGACACATGTCACATGATGATGTCAATTGAGGCATTTTCAAGATTCACGAATGGAATAAAAATAACAAATTGGGATGAACAATTTAAACAAGCAAATGATGGTGTAAAAATGAGCATGATGCATTTAAATAATATACATGATAATGGATTAGGAGATGATCACGGAGTACCATTTTATAGTGATAATGAAAATGACTTGAAAAAATTATCAGAAATAATGCAAGCATATGAAAAATATACCGATTGTGAAATAACTGTTGAAGTTAGAGAAGACTCATACACAGGGCCATTATATAATGCAATAGAAACAGTTAAGTCATTAAGAAAATTAGGATATGAAGTAGAAATATAATCAAGGAGAAAATCTTATGATACAAAAATTAAAAGGAACAAGGGACATATTACCGGGCGAAATAGAAAAGTGGAAATATGTTGAAGAAACAGCAAGAAAAGTAATGTCAAGCTACGGATTTGATGACATTAGAGTGCCAGTAATTGAAAGTACAGAATTATTTTTAAGAGGTGTGGGAGATACGACTGATGTAGTACAAAAAGAAATGTACATATTCGATGATAAAGGCGGAAGAAGTATTGCATTAAGACCTGAAGGAACAGCAGGAGTAGTAAGAGCATATATCGAAAATGGTTTATCAAGTAAACCATCACCAATGAAAGTATCATATATAATGCCAATGTACAGATATGAAAATGTACAAAAAGGCAGACAAAGAGAATTCAATCAAATTGGTGTAGAGTTATTTGGAGCATCAAGCTATGAAGCTGATTTAGAAGTAATTTTAATGGCATTGGACTTGTTAAAAAAATTAAATATAACAAGTGTAGAATTAAATATTAATTCTATAGGATGCAAAGAATGTAGAAAAAACTACCAAGAAGCATTAAGAAATTATATTAGACCAAACTTAGACAAATATTGTGATACATGCAAATCAAGGTTTGATAAAAATCCAATGAGAATCTTGGATTGTAAGGAAAAAGCAGATAAACAAATGAATGAAAATGCTCCATCAATCTTAGATTATCTATGTGATGATTGTAAAGAACATTTTGAAAAACTAAAAGCAGGATTGGACCAATTAGGAATCGAATATAAAATAGATCCTAGAATAGTAAGAGGATTGGACTATTATACAAGAACTGTATTTGAAATTGTTTCAAAAACTGACGGATTAACAATTGTAGGTGGTGGAAGATATGATGGAATGATTGAGGAATTAGGAGGGCCATCAACACCTGCAGTAGGATTTGCTATAGGTGAAGAAAGACTATTAAATGTATTTGATGAAAACAATCAAGGTAAAGTTTTTGAAAATAATTTAGATTTATTCATAGTTACAATTGGAGAAAAAGCAAATAATTATGCAATAAATCTACTTAGAGAAATTAGAAATTCAGGATTTAGAGCAGAAAAGGACATTATGGAAAGAAGCACAAAAGCACAATTCAAATATTCTGACAAGAAAAATGCAAAATATACAATAACAATTGGTGACACAGAAGTTGAATCAAACACAGTCAAAATTAAAAATATGGCAACAGGAACAGAAGAAGAAGTAAAGATAGATGAAATAATTAATTATATAAAATAAACTTAATCGGAGGAAATTTTGAGAAAAATAATAGAACGATTAATAGCAATATTACCAGCGATTTTACTTCAAATTCTTTGGTACTATGTTGTTTACAGGATATTAAAAGATAATAATATAGCATTAAATATAGTAAAAATAATAGGAATGTTACTGATATTAAACTTGATATTTGAAAGAGAAGAATCCACTTACAAAATATTATGGATAATAATAATATTCTCATTCCCTGTCTTAGGAGCGTGGTTTTTCTTTTTCTTTGGAAAAGGTCAAAGTGCTAAAAAATTAGAGAGAAGACTAAATGAATCACGCGAAAAGATAGAATTTAAAAATACAACAAAACCGGAAATTTTTGAAGAATTAAAAGAAGATGATGAAAGAATATATCAAACATTCAAATTCTTTGAAAATAAGACTAAATTCCCAATTGAATATGCAGAACAAGCAGAATATTTTCCAATTGGAGAAGATATGTTTAGAGATATGTTGGAAGAAATAAGAAAAGCAAAGAAAACAATATATCTTGAATATTTTATAATAAAAAAAGGTGTATTCTACTATAATATAATGAATTTATTAGCAGAAAAAGCTAAAGAAGGCGTTGATGTAAGACTAATGTATGATGACTTCGGAAGTATAGGATCATATAGCTTTAAAAATGCACAAAAATTAAGAAAAGAAGGAATAAAAGTAACCGTATTCAATCCATTGATTTTTATTCGTGGAGCCTTAAACAACAGGGACCACAGAAAAATGATGATAATAGATGGAAATATAGTATATAGTGGTGGAATAAATTTAGCAGATGAATATATTAATGAAAAAATAAGATTTGGACATTGGAAAGATATTGGATTTAAATTAAAAGGAAATGCAGTAAAACCATATATGCAAATGTATATAGAATTTTGGAATGCATTCTCAAAAGACAAAATTGAAGATTATGACATTTTAAAATTAGAAGAAAAAGATTATTCAAAAAAAGATGGATACGTATTTTCATACTATGATATTCCATCAGATATTGAGCCAACAAGTTATAATATCTATGTGGATATAATTTCACAAGCTAAACAATATATTTATTTTTATACCCCATATTTGATGTTGGGCGAAACAATTCTAAACGCTCTATTACATGCATCACGTAGAGGAGTTGATATAAAAATTATAGTGCCAGGAATTCCGGATAAAAAATTTGCATATTCAATAACCAAAAGTTATTATAGAACATTGGCAGAAGCGGGAATTGAAATATACACATACACACCAGGATTTTTACATGGAAAATCAATGATAGTTGATGACAAAATATGTGCAATAGGAACGGTAAATTTAGATTTCAGAAGTTTATTTTTACATTTTGAAAATAATTCTATATTCTATAAATCAAGCATATTAAATCAAGTAAAAAAAGATTATTTAGAAACAATGCAAAAATCTAAATTAATAAAAAAAGAAGAAATAAAAAAATCATATATAAAAGGTTTTAAAGACAATCTTTTAAAACTAGTAGCACCGCTATTTTAAATGATTATTTAGGAGGGTAAAAATGTATTTTGGAGGATTTTCAAGTAATCCAGCAATGATGATAATACTAGTAGTATTAATGATAAGTAATTTTATACAATATGCAAACACACCAGGAAAAATAATAGCATTAATAACAGCAATACCTGGAATATTGATAGCAATTACTTTCCACGAATATGCACATGCATTTGTGGCAGATAAATTAGGTGATGACACACCAAGAAGACAAGGACGATTAACACTTAATCCATTAAAACATATTGACATATATGGAATGATATTATTACTATTTGTAGGATTTGGATGGGGAAAACCAGTTGAAGTAAATTCAAACAATTTTAAGAGAACAATATCTATAAAAAAAGGAAATGCATTAGTATCACTAGCAGGGCCAATAATGAATTTTTTATTAGCGATAATATTCTCAATAATACTAGCATTATATTTAAGATTTGGATTTATATTTGCGATAACAAACCCAGTAGGAAACACATTAGCATTAATAATAAGGTACATAATCTCAATAAATATTGGACTAGGAGTATTTAATTTAATACCATTACCGCCACTTGATGGATCAAAGATTCTAGTAGCATTATTACCAGAAAAAGCAAGAGCATGGTACACAAACAACGAAAGATTGTTATATATAGTGTTTATAATAATTTGGGTAACACCAATAGCAACAATGATAATAAGTCCAATAATTGGAGGGATAAATAAATTTTTATTAAGTTTAATTTACACAATAGCTGGTAAAATTTTAATATAGAGGAAAGAAATGAAAGATATATTAACACTAGGAATAGAATCAAGTTGTGATGAAACATCAATATCAGTTGTAAAAAACGGTAGGGATGTATTGTCTAACGTAATAAATACACAAATTGATATACACACATTATATGGTGGAGTAGTTCCAGAAATTGCATCCAGAAATCATATATTAAATATTTCTGCAGTAATGCATGAAGCATTAAAACAAGCAAATATTGAATTAAAAGATATAGATAATATAGCAGTAACAAATGGGCCAGGTCTAGTAGGAGCACTATTAGTTGGCTTATCATATGCAAAAGGCTTAAGTTATGCAACAAATAAACCACTAAATGGTATTAATCATATTGAAGGACATATAGCGGCAAACTATATAACACATAAGGACTTAGAGCCACCATTTCTATGCATGATGATGTCAGGAGGAAATACACAAATAATTCATGTCAAAAATTATACTGAATTTGAAGTGTTAGGAAGAACTGTTGATGACGCAGTAGGTGAAGCATTTGACAAAATTGCAAGGGTAATAGGACTTGGGTATCCAGGTGGACCAAAAGTAGATAAGATGGGGCAAAGTGGAGAAGCTAACATAGAATTGCCAAAAACACATTTTGACAATATGGACTTTAGTTTTAGTGGAATAAAAACTGCAGTAATAAATTTACATCATAAAAATCCTGAAATAAATAAAGCAGATTTATGCAAAAGTTTTGAAAAAACAGTAGCAGAAATATTAATAAACACCATAAAAAAAGCAATGGAATTCACAGGAGAAGATAAAATAGTTTTAGCAGGTGGAGTATCAGCAAACACATATATAAGAAGCGAATTTGAAAAATTAGAAAATGCAAAAGTATACATGCCTGATTTAAAACTTTGCACTGATAATGCAGCAATGATAGCATCAAGCGGATATTATAATTTTATAAACAACAAAGTAGATGACTTAACATTAAATGCAATTCCAAATTTAAAATTATAATTTCTTAGAAAGGAAAAATATGTCTATTTATGCAATAGCAGATTTACATTTATCATATGGTACAAACAAGCCAATGAATATATTTGGTAATGTTTGGGAAGATTATGAAGAAAAATTAAAACAAAATTGGATATCAAAAATAACAGATCAAGACACAGTTTTATTACCAGGAGATTTTTCATGGGGAATAAGTTTAGAAGAATCTTTAAAAGATTTTGAATTCATAAACAAACTACCAGGAAGAAAAATATTATTAAAAGGCAATCACGATTATTGGTGGACAACGTTAAAGAAAATGAACAAATTCATAGCAGACAACGGCTTGAAAAATATTGAATTTTTATATAATAATGCAATAGAATGTGAAGACTATGTAATTATAGGAACTAGGGGCTGGACTTTTTTAGAAAATGAAGAAAATAATAAAATAATAGCAAGAGAATTAATTAGATTAGAAAATTCAATACAAGCAGGAAAAAAGCTATATGGCAATGAAAAAGAAATGATATGCATCATGCACTATCCACCAGTAGTAAAAGGAAATTTAGATACGAGTAAATTTATTAGATTAATGAATAAATATAATATCAAAAAATGTTTTTACGGTCATTTACATGGATATTCACATGAAGAAAGAATAGAAGGACTTGTAAATGGTATTGAATTAAAATTGATAAGTTCTGATTTTATAAAATTTGATCCAGTAAAAATAATTTGACAAAGAAGTACAAATAAATATAAAATTATGACAAATAATTTATAGGAATTTTGTGATGAAAAAAAGAAAAAAGATAATAATATTAATAATTTCAATAATAATAGCGATAGCATTAGCTTTGGCTATTATTTTTGCTATAAATAATAAAAATAATAAACAAGTCAAACAATCAGACTCGGAAATTACATATCCAACAGAAGAAATCTTAAAAGAAGTTAGACAATCAATGACAGAAAATATGTCAAAAAATTATAACATTGAAGCAATAATCAGTAATAACGAAAAAGAAAAAATAACGGAAAAGATTGAAAAAAAAGAATCAGATATAGAGTTCACAACACAGTATCGTGAAAATTCAAGTTTAGCAAAAGGAAAGATTCAAACCATACAAGAAGGACAGGATGGAAAGCAAAATGAAATTGTAAGAAGTACTTATAAAAATGGAACTCTAGTAGCTACACAGCCTATATCCGTAGAGGTTAAGAAAGTAGCAAGGGATAAAATTGTTGAAGTAGGAACAGGAGCGTATTCTGCAAACTATGTTCCAATTGCAGGTGACAAATTAAAAGCAATTGAAAATGACACAGAATTAAAGAAAGATGCAAATGAACAATCAAATACGATAAAAAAACTTGCTAAAACAGATACTGTCATAATAAAAGAAGCAAAAAATGATTGGTACAATGTAAAAATAGATAATCAAACAGGTTGGGTTCCAAAATCGAAAATGGAATATATAAATGACTCTGAAAATGTAGATGGAGGTATGCCAGTATACGCCAAAGAGCAACTAACACAAAATTTCGGAATAAGTATGTTATTAAACAAAAGAAGTGGGTTAACATTAGAACAATTTAGACAAATATTAGCAAATGATCCAAACGACAAACAAAATGTATTTAAAAATATATACCAATATTTTTACTACGTAGAACAGCAATACAATGTAAACGGATTATTTGTAGCAGCAATTGCTGTACACGAAAGTGGATGGGGAACATCAGCACTATCATTAAGAACAAAGAACTTATTTGGATATGGAGCATATGATAGAGATCCATCAGCATATGCAAGCCAATTTGGAGCATATGAATCAGGAATAGATCTAGTATCAAGAGTGTTGGTTAAATACTATTTAAATCCGAAAGGAACACCAATTTATAATGGAGAAATAGCACAAGGAACATATTTCCATGGAGCAACAGTAACAGGAGTTAACACATCATATGCAAGTGACAAAAGATGGGGCGAAAAAGTCTATAAATGGATGACATATTTCTATAATAAATTGTAAAATTTAGTTGATATTTTTGCTACTTTAGTGTATGATATTGTTGAAGTTTAGTAGAATGAAGCACATTCATGGGGAGGATTTTATGAAAAAAACAATTATAATTTTTGGAATTATATTGTCAATTCTTTTAATTAAATCAAATACAAATGCAGCAAGTGTATATCAAACACAGGCAGAGCAACAAATAAATAATGGACAATCACAATACACACAGCAAGCGCAAGCACAAACAACAGCACAAGTCAATGAAAATACAGAAACAGCACAAGCAGTAATGCAAAATAATAATGCCAATGCGAACCAACAACAACTAGTATATTCACAAAACAAATCAGATACTATTGCTCAGGCCACAAATAAAAAAGATGAAGGCTTAATTTCAGAACACACAAAAGGACAATTAATTGAAATAAGAACAAAGGAATTAAAAAGTATCGAAGATTACCAAAAGCAATATGGAAATGCAGCTTTTGGAGTAGTTGCCTATATATTAGACAAAGTAAGAATTTACAGTATACCTCTTGCGATATTAGGAATTGCAGTAAGTGCAATTTACGAATATGTGCTAGGAACAAGACACATGGAAGCACTAGACAAAGGATTTAATTCAATGATAGCAGTAGTAACTGCATTAGTCGTATGTCAACTATTACCTTTAATATTCGCTATTATTGTAAGAGGCTGGAGGGGCTAGAAATAAATGAAAGTATTATTTGCGATAAATGATGAAAACATCGTATCAGAAATAACAAGTAGATACCAACAAAAATACAAAGAAATAATAACAAGTAAAAGCGTATATTATTTCAATGCAATTTTAAAAGAACTACAAAACGAAAGAGATTATGATGCGATTGTAATTGGGGAAGATTTGGAACCAATTGCTGACAACAATTATGATAGAATAGATAGATTTATCTTAGAAAAAATGGATGAAGTAAGTGATGAAGCTTCACAACAATCAGGATCTGATATTCCAATAATTTTAATATGTTCTGATAGAAGAACAAGAAATGATCCAATTTTGGCAAAACTATTCAGTATGTCAATATACAATGCAATCACAGGAGCAGATAGAACAATTGAACAAGTATGTGAATTGATATCAAAACCACGTGGAAAAAAAGAAGCAAAAGCATATTATAACATGAATAGAACAGAAGAATATGATCCAATAACAGGAGAAGACGTTAGTGAATCAGAAATTCAAAGCATATTAAATCATTATACCAAAATTGCTGGAAATGAACAAAAATGTGTAGAGAGCTTTGATATCATAGCTTCACAATATAATCCAAAGCAATTAAAAATAATTGTTAATTTTCTTCCAATGAGTGTTAAGTCAATCTTAGAAAAGTATTCAGTAAGATATCAACAATTATTTTTATTAAATAATAAAACAAACAAAAATGAGAAAAAAACAGGAGCTGAATTATTAACAGTAGATATCAGCAATGGTCAAAAATTAGATCAACCAGTTGTAATACCAGCTACATTATCACACCCTGTTACAGAATTTAATAACACAAATGCATATGTAAATAATAATGGTATTAATGGTCAATTTATGAATAATCCATATATCAACAATGGTCAAATGAATCAAATGCAAAGACCAATGCAAGGAAATCCTTATATGAATCAATACAATCAAGGAAATCCATATAACAGAAATATGCCAAATACATATCAAAGTCAAAGACCAATACAAACAAACATTGAACAAAATAATGCAATGCAAAGAAATCCCAACATGATGAATATGCAACAAGGACATCAAAATATGGGACCAAGACCAGAGCCAACTAAAATGGGACAGATGGGTCAAATGCCACGCAATAATAATGTTCAAAATCCAAATATGCAATTTACAAATAATCCACAAAATAATCAAATGAACAATATACAAAACCCCTATAATCAATTTGCAAACATGCAAAATAGAAATATACAAATGAACCCAATGCAGGTTCAAAATAATCAGTTTGCAAATGCACAATATGGTAATAGAATGCCAAATGTTAATCAACAAAATTCGGCAAATAGCATACCTAGTACTAATCAACAAAATTCAGTAAATAGCATACCTAATGCTAATCAACAAAATTCAGTAAATAGTATGCCTGATATTAATCAACAGAATTCAAATCAAGAAAATTTAAATATTGATTTGGAAGAACAAAAAAAAAATCTAGAGATGGATGCGGAGCCTAAAACTGAACAAAATACTTATCAAGATATTGCATCAGTTTTCGATACACCAGTAATTCCTGATCCAGAACCAATTCCAACACAGGAAGTTCCAGAATTTCATTTAGAAGAAACACCCATAGAAGAAAAACAAGCAGAGGAAGAAAAAATAGCAAATAAAAAATTTTTTCAACCAACTCAAATGGAACAAATAAAAGATGAAATTCAGGAAACTAATATTTTAAATAACAATACACCATCAAATTTTTTTTACAATGATGAAAACGAAAAAAAAATAGATAAACAAAATTATTTAGAAAAAAGAGAAACTGAAGAAATTGGAGAAAGTGAACAGGATTTAGCACAAGAAGTAAAAAGAGGAAGAGGAAGACCTCGTAAAACACCAATTGAAGATTTTGAAGATAAACCAAAAAGAGGAAGAGGAAGACCTCGCAAAATTAAGCCAGAAGATGAATTAAATCAAACTCAAACTGTAATTGAGCCGATGGAGAATACTCAACCAGTTGAAGATTTAAATTCATTCAATTCAATGTATCAAATACAAGCTCAAGAAAATAATTTTGATCAAAATAAGAAATTGGAAACAATAAGAATACCTGACCCGGTACTATCAATTAATCCAATCCGACAACATAACTCAGCTGAAGAAAATAAAAAAATAGAACCAGTTCATACATTCCATCCAATCGAATCAGTTCAAACATATAATCCAGTTGAAGAGATTAAGTCAATCGAACCAGTTCAGGCATTTAAACCAATTGAACCAGTTCAAACATATAATCCAACTGAAGAAATTAAGCCAATCGAACCAGTTCAAACACATAATCCAATTGAGGCAATTCCAGCATGGAATAATATGAATCATGAAGAATTAAATTCAATGCCAAGTTTAGGATTTGAACCAATTCAAGATGAATATACACCAGTTGTTCAAAATATTGAACCACCAATGGTTACAATACCAACAAGTAATTTTGAAAACAACTCAATTCAAATAAATCAAATGCCAGCAATAGACACAGCAAATGATAATTACGAATTACCAAGTATTTTTGGAGAAGTTGCAGAACAACCGGAATATAATCAAAAAGATGAAGAAATAAAGAATATATTTGATACATCAGTATTCAACGATAATCAAGCTGAAATTAAAATGAATCAAGAACAAAATGTACCATCATATGATACATCTGTAGATTCTTTTTTCGGTGAAGAAATAGCACCAATTTCAACAAACATAAATCAAGTTGAAGAAAATGCAGCAAACAATCCATTAGAGACAAATACATATAAAACTGAACAAAATGCATACAATAATCAAGAAGATTTATATCAAATTCAAAATGCAAGGTCATCATTTGAAAATGAAGTACAACAACCAACAAATATTAATGACATTTTAGGAAACATACCAAAACCAGTTGGAATTCAATTACAAACACAACCAGAAGAAGTAAAACAACAAGAAAATGATGGAGGATTTAATCCATATAATATTCCATCACCATTTGAAAATGATATGAATGTAAATAATGATTTAGGCACATATGCAAATTTAGTACAACAAGAAACATATGAAAACACATTTATGCCTAATAATTTTCAAAATCCGCAATTATATAATCAAAGCGAAGAATATGTAGAAAAACCACAATCAATGTTAAATATGGGAAGTGGAAAATTATGTATATTTACAGGGACAAGTAAAAACGGAGTATCTTTCATTGTAAACAATTTAGCACAAATGCTAATACAATCAAATGTTAAAGTAGCAATATTGGATGAAACACAAAATAGAAATTCATTCTATATATACACTAACAATGATGAACCATTAATAAATAAAGCAGTATCATCGATAAGAAATTTGGAAAATGGTATAGCAAAAGGATTGGATGTAAGTAGATACTTAACAGTTTACACAAATATTCCAGACGGAGGCTTAGAAAATAAAACAGAAGATATTGAAGCAATAGTTTCAACATTAACACATAATTATGATATAATTTTAGTAGATTCAGATTTTGAAACAAATGAAAAATTCTTTGCTTACGCAAGTGAAATATACGTTGTTCAATCAATGGATGCATTAACAATACAACCAATAACAAAATTCTTAAGTGAATTAAAAGACAAAGGTTTATTACAAGAAGAAAAATTAAGAATCATAATTAATAAATATATGAATATGAAACGATTGCCAGCGGAAATAGTTATTGAAGGATTAACAAGATATAATGAACCAACAATGACATTACAAAAAGAGTTATTCAATAGCAAAAATGTACCAGCAATATTAATACCATTCGATATGCAAGCATATACAAGATATATGGATGTTATAGCAACATGTCAAATGACATTAAATGGTTATCCAACAGTATTCTTAAATAGTTTGGATAAATTAGCTTCAATAATATATGGAACAGCACCGGAGTTAGCTAAAATAAATCAAGCAACTCCAAATAAAAGCAAAAAACGTGGATTTTTTGCAGGAAAATTAAATGGCAAAAAACAAAAAGAAGAACCAGAAAAACCAAATAAAAATGCACAATACAATGAATTCAATCCAAATCAATATTTGATGAACAACAATTTATATTCAAACGAAATGAATGACACATTAAATAAAATGAAAAAGAACTATTAACAAAAGAAAATAATAAAAGTGAGGTGAATCTTATGACATTAGGAGTGATAATATTCTTAGTAGCAATAGTATTAGGATTATTAGTTTATAATTACTCAATACATAAAAAGATAGACACATATACTAACCTAAATCAAAGAGTAACAAGTTTAAGCATACTACAAGAATTTATGAACACTCTAGGTGAACAACTTTCAGTAAATGAAAAATTAGAAGCCATTAATGACATATTAATCAGTAAGTACATGATCAAATATTCTACGATAGTAATATTTGATGGATCAAAATATGTAGTAAAGGCATCAAATGTTGATAAAAAACACTGGGATGTTTTAAGAAATCTTCAAAGTTTTCATATATTTGCAGACAGTATAAAAACAGCAACTTCTAAATACATAACTGTAGAAAATGATATGGAAAAATTACCATACCAAAAAAGTGAATTTGGAAGAGCCAAATGTGCAATGTTTTTCCCACTATACGTAAACAACGTATATATAGGATATTGGATAATTGAAGGAAGTATACCACACGAATTTGATAAGATTGATACAACAATATTAGAAGTAGTAAGAAATAACATAGTAACAATGTTAAAAACTATAGAAAATCAAGCAACACTAGAAAATATAATAAGGGATGATGAATTTTCTGGATTAAAAAGTGTAGAATATTTATATAGTGGTGTTGGCAAAAAAACAATAGACCAATATGGTTCATCAGCAATAGTAATGTTTAAATTAGTAAATTTACCACAAATAAATTTACAAGTTAGCCGTAAAACAGGAAATGATGTAATTACGGTAGTTTCAAAAGAAGTACAAAAAGGATTAGCAAAAGAATATCTATTTGTAAGATATATGGGACCAAAATTTGTAATCGCCTTCTCAGGTGTGGACAAAGACGGTGTATCAGACTATGTAAAAAACATAAAACCACAATTAGAAAAATTGATAATACCCGCAGCAGATGATTTTAAGATAATGAATGTTCAAAAAGATTCGGAAAATATTCCAAAAGTAACAGTAAGTCCAAGAATAAGATTAGTAATATCACGTTATTACAAAGGAACATCTTTGGATGGAGTACTAAAACGTATGGAAGAATTTATAGATCAATCAGATGACAATTCAATAACTATATTGTAAGGATCAATGGAGGTAAAAAATATGGTAACAGATGAAACAGTCAGCTTCAATCTTGAAAGAGAAAGAAACGAAGAAACAAAGGAAATATTAAAGCAAGTATATGACGCATTGCAAGAAAAAGGGTATAATCCAATAAATCAAATAGTAGGATACATCCTATCAGGAGACCCAACATATATCACAAGTCATAAAGGAGCACGTAACTTAATAAGAAATATTGAAAGAGATGAGCTTCTAGAAAAATTAGTAAAAGAATATATTAAATAATTGATAGGAAAAATATGGGTAGAAAATTAGGAATAGACTACGGCTTAACAAGGACAGGAATAGCAATAACAGACCTACTTGGAATAACTGCACAAGGTCTAGAAACAATAAATAACAACGGTAGTGATAAAGTTATTTTACGAAGATTAGCGGAAATAGTTGAAGAATATGAAGTAGATACATTTGTAATTGGAAATCCAATCAATATGAATGGAACAGAAAGTGAACGTTCAAAACAAACAGATGAATTTATACATAAGCTAAAATCAAGATTTAATACAATACCAGTAATAAAAATTGATGAAAGATTAACAACTGTTGAAGCACACAAAACAATGAATTATTTAAATATAAATAACCATAAAAAACGTGATATTGTAGATACAATCGCTGCCGTATATATACTTGAAGGATATATTAACAAGAAATAAATATAAAAAAATCAGGGTCCATCCCTGATTTTTTTATGGTATTATAAGAAAAGATAAGTAAATAAAAAATATAGAAAAGAGGAGGGTAAAAAATGAAGTGGAATCAAATGATACCAGAGCTAGATGTTTTTAATTTAGCAGAAAGCTTGCATTTTTATACAAAGATAATAGGTTTTAAGATTGTATATAATAGAGAAGAAGACAAATTTGCTTTTTTACAATTTGAAGATGTACAGCTTATGATACAAGAGATAGATAGAGAAAACAATAAATGGGAAACTGGAAAATTAGAATATCCTCTTGGTGTAGGAATAAATTTTCAAATAGATGTAACAAATATAGATGAAATATATAATAGATTGAAAAATTCAGATTACAAAATATTTGTAGAAATGGAAGATCATTGGTATAGAAAAGACAATATTTTAATGGGATGCAGAGAATTTTTGGTACAAGATTCAAATGGATATTTACTAAGATTTAGTCAAGATTTAGAAAATACGGAAGTATAAATGAATATAAGAATATAATTTTAATATATAGAAAGTTTTATTTTATAAT
>ERZ773070.672-NODE-672-length-24044-cov-8.304640_pt1 | contig 24044 bp, 25 predicted proteins | sample MGYA00580618_ERZ773070 | MGnify/ENA primary metagenome ERZ773070 (study PRJEB29015, sample SAMEA2738023) | human oral metagenome | biome: human oral; feature: human-associated habitat; material: dental | place: China | collected 2019 ... | reverse complement strand
GCTTGTTAGTTCAATTCTAACATGTTTTGCATTGTGTAGTTTTCAGGGTACATCCTGCGCTTTTGTAAGCTCTTCAGCGGTTTTCATCGCTTTCATTGCTCTCATCGGCGCGACTGTCATAATATAACACAGGGAGCTGACTCTCGTCAACCCCCTTTTTTCATTTTTTCATCATTCTTTTTGAAAAAATCCAACGCGCCTTACGCGCTGTAAGTAAAATTGAGTTCTGTCCGCGCGGCAAGAAGGGGCGCGTTGGCATCTTTATCAGAGAGAACGGTAGGCGTGATCGGCCAGTCGACGCCAATCTCCGGATCATCCCAGCGGATATTGCCATCGCAGGCAGGCGCGTAGAGATTGTCCGCCTTGTACTGCACCTCGACATCATCGGTAAGTGTAATGAAGCCATGTGCAAATCCACGCGGAATAAAGAGCTGACGATAGTTCTCCGCCGACAGCTCCACACCAACCCATTTCGCATAGGTCGGCGAACCGCGACGAATGTCCACGGCAACATCGAAGATCGAACCACGCGAAACGCGCAGCAGCTTTGCCTGTGCCATGGGATTCAGCTGATAGTGCAGACCGCGCAGTGTCCCCTTCTGCGCCGAAAAGGAATGGTTGTCCTGCACAAAGTCAACGAAAATACCCGCGTCCTCCATCTTCTTTTTCGACCAGCTCTCCATGAACCAGCCACGTGCGTCACCAAACACTTGAGGCTCGAGGATGCGGACACCCACAAGTGCCGTTTCAATTACGTTCATATACGCGCTCCCTATACGTCCTTGATCAGTCGTTTCAAATAAACACCATACTCGTTCTTTGCAAGGGGTTCGGCGAGGCGAAGCACCTGCTCGGCATCGATGTAGCCCATGCGATAGGCAATCTCCTCGATGCAGGAGATCTTGAGCCCCTGCCGCGCCTGTATGGTCTGAACGAAGGTAGCAGCCGAGAGCAGCGACTCGTGCGTCCCCGTATCGAGCCATGCGTAACCGCGCCGCAGGCGCTCCACATGGAGTTTTCCCGCTGCAAGATATTCCTTGTTCACGTCGGTGATCTCAAGCTCGCCGCGCGCCGAGGGGCGAATGCCGCGCGCAATCTCGACAATATCACTGTCATAGAAGTAGAGCCCTGTAACGGCGTAGTTGGACTTCGGCTCTTTCGGTTTCTCCTCAAGCGTGAGCGCATTTCCTGCCTCGTCGAAGGAAACGACACCGTAACGCTCGGGATCGGACACATAGTAGGCAAACACGGTCGCCCCATCCTCACGACGCACGGTGCGCTGCAGGACCTGTGCAAAGTCGGAACCATAGAAGATGTTGTCACCGAGCACGAGCGCACAGCCCTCGCCCGCAACGAAATCCGCACCGATGATAAACGCCTGTGCGAGTCCATCCGGGCTTGGCTGCACGGCATACGAGATGGAGATGCCAAGCTGACTGCCGTCGCCGAGCAACTCCCGATAGAGGGCGCTGTCATTCGGCGTTGTAATGATGAGGATGTCCTGTATCCCCGCGAGCATCAGCGCGCTCAAGGGATAATAGATCATTGGCTTGTCGTAGATCGGCATGAGCTGCTTCGATACGACCTTCGTGAGCGGATAGAGCCGCGTCCCCGAACCTCCCGCGAGGATAATTCCCTTCTTGATCATCCTGTCACCTCTCTGCATTTTATCTATGCTTTATTCTACGGTGTTTTCGCTTATAAAGCAAGAAGATATTGTTCTATCTATCCCATCAACGCAAAAAGCACCGCAGACGAGTTGTACTCCATCTACGATGCTTTTATCGTTATTCAATGTTTAGGAAGCACTGATAAATTCAGCACCATCATCTTGACGCATCTTTTATCAGGGGTTCCTTTACTTGTTCGTTCCGAACCACTTCTGATAAATCTTGTCATACTCGCCGTTCTCACGAAGTTTTTTGAGCGCATCGTTGATCTTCTTCTGGAGATCGGCATTATCCTTTGCCATCGCAATGCCGTAGTCCTCCGCCGAGAGTTTGTCCTCGAGGGACTTCACGCCGACCGCCTGTGTCTGCTTGATGTAGTAGTCGTTGACCGGGCGATCGTTCACAACAGCATCAACGCCGCGCGCTTTGAGCTCCATAAAGCAGTCTGCAGGCGTGTTGAGCTCGGTGACGGTGACACCTTCCATATCCTTGACCATGTTCGCGCTCGTCGTACCGATCTGTACGGCGACCTTGTGTCCCTTGAGATCCTTGAAGGACTTGATCGCCTCCTCATCGCTGCGCACGACCATCGTAAGTCCCGACTGGTAGTACGGATCGGAGAAGTTCACCTTCTGTGCACGTTCGTCGTTGATCGTCATACCGCTGATGATGACATCGATATTCTTTGCCTGCAGGGCGGGGATGAGTCCGTCGAAGCCGATGTTCTGGATCTCCGCCTCGCTGCCCATCTCCTTGGCGATCGCGCGGATGAGATCCATGTCGAAGCCCTGATAGTCCTTCTGTCCCTCATCCTGGAACTCAAACGGTGCAAAGTCAATCGCGGAGCCGACACGAAGCACCTTCGCCTCCTGTTTTGCCTGATCTGTGCCACCACCGCAGCCGACGAGGGCAAGGCTCACAAGAGCGCCGGTAAGAACGAGTGCCAATTTTTTCAGTTTCATAGGGAAACCTCCTCATACAGACGAAAACAAAAGAGGGATGCCGCAACGAATGCCGCAATCCCTCCATCGAAGGAGGCAGAGCCTCCTCAAAAATCCTTAGAAACGTGCTGCGCGCTTCGAGTTGAAGCAGTCGCGGCAGTAGACCGGACGATCCGTCTTCGGCTGGAACGGGACTTCCGTTTCCTTGCCGCACGCGGCGCAGGTCACGGGGAACATCTGACGCTCGCCGCTGCTCTGCTCGTCACGACTGCGACGACGCTTGTCACGGCAGTCACGGCAGCGTGCTGGCTCGTTCTCAAAGCCCTTCTCCGCGTAGAACTCCTGCTCACCGGCGGTGAATACGAAGTTGCCGCCGCATTCCTTGCATACGAGTGTCTTGTCTTCAAATGCCATTCTTCCACAATCTCCCTTGAAAAATATAGTTAGTCTCTCCATTCGCCGAACTGGGAAAGCGTTCACTGAGATTATGGTACGGTCAAGCGTTGATTACATAAACAAGGCTTCACTCGTTCATTGAACGACTATCAGGTCTTGAGGAACGGATTTCAACGCTCTGTATTATACAGATGTTTTTCATAAAGTGCAAGCATTTTTTCCATGCCTGAAAATATCGGTCAAAACAGGCTCTCCTGCACGTCCAGCCAGCTCTCCTGCCGCGCCGTGTGCATGCGGTCGCCTGCCTCCGCATGCCCGATGAGAAAGGGCGATGCGGGATCGTGGCGGCGGCGATTTTTTTGGACACGCGTGAGATGTGTATTCGCGTAGCAGTAGCGACAGAGATGCGGGCAGCTGTCATAGGCACCGATGTCCGCACCGAGGTAGCAGTCACACTCCTTGCGCTGACGCTGATACTTGGGGAAGCGAATGCTCCGTCCGAGCGCGCGCTCGTAAATGCGCGGCGTCATGCAGCCGCCCGTATCTGCGCCGAATGCAGCGAGCTCTGCGCCGCCGCCGCAGAGATAGACGGTCATTCCATAGGTGCGTGCTGTCTCAACAATGTACGCGCCAAGTTCCAGCCGTTCGAGACGCGTGACATCGCGTGAGGCAGGAAAGTTGCGCCGTGTTTTTGCGTAACGCATGAGAAAGCTGATAACGACCATCTCAGTCGCGCCCGCAAGCGTCTCTGCCATCGCGGCGAACATCTGCCGATGCCAGTTGATTGTATGGCGTTCGTCGATCATGATCGGATCGTAACGCCAGCCGATCGCACGCGTACCGACGATCATGGAGAGTTGCCGGAATGTGTGCGCGACCTCCTGCCATACGGGCACATTCGGCTCGATGTCCCTGCCGTAAGGAGTGATCGTGACATACCAGAATTGTCCGTACGGCGCGAGAAGTTGCATATGAGGAAGCATGGGCGCGGGATTCTTGGTACAGAAGGCGATGAGGTCGACGACAGAGGGATCGAGACGGTAGCGCGTGACCTGCTGTACATCATATGGGTTGCGTACGCACACCTCGCCCGCATGCAAGCGATTGACGAACCACGGTGCATAGAACGCAGGAATATCCGTACGCATACCCGTATGCAAAACCATGATGCTCCCCCCTTTTTCCCATAGAATAGCACAGATGAGCGCAAAGATAAATCCCCAACCGCGACAGCGATCGGGGATAGCGCGACCAAAAATTCTCAGAGATATCGAATCCAAACGTAGATATTCGAGATGATGATGGTGAAAATCATGACGGGGAACGCAATCTTCATAAAGCCGAGGAAGGAAATCGGTCGTCCGCGCTGCGCCGACATGGACGCGACAACGACGTTTGCACTCGCGCCGATGAGCGTACCGTTGCCGCCAAGGCATGCACCAAGAGCAAGCGACCACCACATCGGATCGAGATTCGTGAGCCCCATCTCACCCATATCCTGAATGAGCGGAATCAGCGTTGCAACGAATGGGATGTTGTCGATGAATGCGGATGCAATCGCGCTCATCCAGAGGATGAGGATCGCTGTCGCCTCGACATTGCCGCCCGTCGCCTTGATCGCTTCGGCGGCGAGCATACGGATCACACCCGTTTCGACAAGCGCACCGACGAGAATGAAGAGCCCGCCGAAGAAGAAGATCGCCGGCCACTCAATCTTGGAGAGCACCTTGACAATCGCACCTTCATCGCGCGTCGCCGTGAGGAGCAGGAGAAGTCCTGCGCCCGAGAGCGCAACGGTCGCGGACTCCAGGCCGAGACTGCCGTGCAGGACGAAGAGCGTGATCGTGAGGAAGATGACAGCGAGACATTTCTTCAGCAGTGCATGATCCGTGATCTGCGCGCCCGCCGGCAGACGCATGATCTTATCCTGCAGTTCGGGCTGCGTGTGCAGCCCCTTACGGTAGATCGCGATAAGAATGAATTGTACCAAGATAAAGATAATTATCGAGATGAGCGTCAGATTTTCCACGAATGCCATGAAGTCCAGTCCGACGGCACTGCCGATCATGATGTTCGGCGGATCGCCGATGAGCGTTGCCGTGCCGCCAATATTCGAGGAGAGAATCTGTGAGATCAGATACGGCATGACATCGACCTTGAGCTGCGACGTAATGCTGAAGGTGATCGGGACGGTCAGCAGAACCGTTGTGACGTTGTCAAGCAGAGCCGAGCAGACCATCGTAATGGTCGAGAGGACGACGAGGAGTGCAATTGGCTGTGCCTTGACTTTCTGCGCTGCCCAGATGGCAAGAAAGTTAAAGAGCCCTGTCTCGCTCGTGATATTGACAATAATCATCATACCCATGAGGAGTCCGAGCGTGTTGAAATCAATGTGGTGAACCGCTGTCTCCTGCTCGATGATTCCGAAGAGTATCATGAGCATTGCGCCGAACAGTCCGACGATGGTGCGGTGCACCTTTTCGGAGATGATGAGCGCGTATGCGATGACGAAGATGACAATCGCCACAATCGTTGCATTTTCCATCATTTCACATCCTTTTTCTCGTTGCGAGAAATCCAGAAGTCACAAACAAATTGATCCGTGACTCCACATCACGTCGCCGTGATGATCACCTGACGGCCCTTGCGCTGAATCTTGAGCTTATAGTGCTGCACGCCTTCCTGCGCCAGCGCAAGTTTCAGCTCCATCAGCGCGCGGCCGAGTTCATCCGTCTGCGCAGAGGAAAGCCCCGCACGGGCAAGGTCGGCGGGAGGAATGCGCTCTGCCTGCTGACGCGCGCGTTCCTCCTCCTGCCGCTCCTTTTTCAGCAGAACCTCGGCTAGGGTTTCCTCCTCCTCAAAGCCCTGCATCATATCCTTGTCAGATCGGTTCTTCGGTATCTTTGCCACGGCAAACCTCCTCATACCGTCCGCATCGGGCGGCATATGTGCACCATCGGAAAAGAATCATTTCACCTTGCTCCACGAATCCTTAAGTCCGACAATGCGGTTGAACACTATATGATCCGGCGTTGTGTCCGGGTCAACAACAAAGTAGCCAACACGCAGGAACTGATAATGTGCTCCTGCTGCCGTTAGGTAAACGCTCGGCTCGATCTTCGCATCCGTGAGGATCTCAAGCGAGTGCGGGTTCAGCGCGTCAATAAAGTGCTCCGGCTCCTCCTCACCCTCCGGGATGTCACGCAAAAGGCTCTCGTAGAGACGCACCTCCGCCGTGAGCGCGTGCTCTGCCGCAACCCACTGGATCGTCCCCTTCACCTTGCGGTTTGCAGCGACACCGCCGCTCCGTGTCTCGCGATCGTAGGTGCAACGCAGCTCCGTGATCTCCCCCGCCGCATCCTTGACGACTTCCTCGCATTTGATGATGTAGGCGTGCTTGAGACGCACCTCCCCGCCCGGCTTCAGGCGGAAGAACTTTTTCGGCGCGTCCTCCATGAAGTCCTCGCGGTCGATATAGAGCTCACGCGCAAACGGTACATAGCGCTGTCCGCCGTGCGTGGGGCTGTTTTCTGCGAGCAGATACTCCGTCTCACCCGCGGGATAGTTCGTGAGGACGAGCTTCAGCGGGTGCAGCACGGCCATGACACGCGGCGCATTCTGATTCAGGTCATCGCGCACGCTGTGCTCAAGCATTGCATTGTCAACGGTGCTGTTGCTCTTAGCGACGCCAATCTCCTCGCAGAACGCACGCACTGCCGCAGGCGGATATCCGCGGCGGCGCATCCCCGAAATGGTCGGCATACGCGGATCGTCCCAACCGCGCACATGCCCCTCCTCGACGAGTTGGCGCAGCTTGCGCTTGCTCGTGATCGCGCCCGAGAGGTTGAGCCGTGCGAACTCGATCTGACGCGGACGCTCTCCCGCCGGGAACCCCAGTGCCTCGAGCAGCCAGTCATAGAACGGACGGTGCTCCTCGAACTCGAGCGTGCAGAGGGAGTGTGTAATGCCCTCGATCGCATCCGAGATTGGGTGCGCAAAGTCATACATCGGATAGATGCACCACGCATCGCCCGTTCGATGATGGGGAACGTGCGCGATGCGGTAGATGACCGTGTCGCGCATAACGAGGTTCGGCGATGCCATGTCGATCTTCGCACGCAGGACGCGCGCACCATCGGGGAACTCACCCGCACGCATGCGCGTGAAGAGGTCAAGATTCTCCTCCACGGAGCGGCTGCGATATGGGCTTTCCCTGCCCGGCTCTGTCAGCGTGCCGCGATAGGCACGAATCTCCTCCGCCGAGAGATCGTCCACATAGGCAAGCCCCTTCTTTATCAATTCAACTGCATATTCATACATCTGCTCGAAGTAATCCGAGGCATAGAAGCAGCGATCGTCCCACGTAAAGCCGAGCCAGCGGATATCCTCCTGAATGGAGTCCACATACTCGACGTCCTCCTTCGTCGGATTCGTATCATCAAAGCGCAGGTTGCAGAGACCATTGTAGTCCTCGGCAACACCGAAGTTGAGGCAGATGGACTTTGCGTGCCCGACGTGCAGGTAGCCGTTCGGCTCTGGCGGGAAGCGCGTGTGAATCCCCTCCGCGTGCCGTCCTGCACGCAGATCTTCGTCGATGATATTTCGGATGAAATTCGATGTCTTTACGTCCGCCATGTCCCTACCCCTTTATCCGTATAATGCCAATCAATCGTTCCGTGCGCAGCACTGTTCGATATAGGCGCGCAGGCGCGCGACGCCCTCGGCAATCCCCTCCTGCGCCGGAAGGCTCTCAATGAATGCGTCCACATAGCCGCGTTCCACAATGCGGCGCAGTGTCCACATGAAATTGATGTCATAGATCCACATGAGCCGCACGATCTTGCGATCGCCGTGCGTACGCAGCCGGTAGTAGTCCGCCTGCCTCCCCGCCGCAAAGTCTGCGATAAAGTCAGGGCTGACCTCCTGCGCCGCGTCCGACGGCACGAAGTTCGGTGCCTTTTCTGCCGCATCGGGCGCGAGGAACGGCAGGAGCACACGGTAGATGTCGAGTTTGTCCGCATCGCGGATCAGCTTTGCAAAAAACAGCTTGCGCTCATCGTCTGTCGGCGCGATCTCTTTTTTATTGTGATACTTGATCGCAAAGCGCACAGTGTCGGCATCCTGCGGACGAAGGCGATCCAGAAAGGCGACCTCTTCCGCGAGCACCTTCAATCCGAGTTCCGCGTGATCCTCCGACATCGCATCGTTAAACGTCTGATAAACGGCATATTGTCGAAAGCGCCCAACATCATGAAAGAGACCGATGATCTCGGCAAGCGCCATATCGTGCACATTGCAGCCGAGATGCTTTGCGAGCGCCCGCGCGTTCGTCGTGACATAGCCCGTATGAATCTCTTTCAGACGAATCCCGAGCATAACATCGGGATCATTCGTGCGGAAGGAACGCATATAGTCGTTCATCCATACATGCATCTCATGCAGCAGTTCTTTCATCTGCGTTCCTCCTTTCACATACTTCCCTTAGCCCTGCAAAGCACTGACATAGGCATCGTCAAAATCCGTCGCAATCAGTGTCGCCTGTACTTTGCCCACCATCTCCGGCTGAACAACGATCCCCACAATAATATCGACCTCTGGATGTGCACGCTTGTGAATATACTGCACCGCCTCGTCCACATCGCGCAGACTCATCGTGGGATCGCCCGTAAGGTTGAGCACGACTCCGCGTGCTCCCTCAATGCCACGGTCGATCAGAGGGCTCTTGATCGCCCTCAGCACCGCCTTCTGCGGGCTTTCGTCCACCCCGATGGCGAGCAGCGCGTCGCTCGATGTGCTCTGACGAAAGATCGTCGTCACATCGGAGAAGTCAACATTGATGATCCCCGTCGTGAGAATGAGCTCTGCCACGCAGCCTACCGTCTGCCGCAGGACCTCATCTGCAAGGGCAAAGGCATCGACGAAGGACATATTGCGGTCGGGTGCAATCTTGAGCAAGTTATCGTTGTGTATCGTGATAAAGGCGTCCGTATGCCCCTGCATACGTGCAATGCCCTCCTGCGCCGTCTGCATCTTGCGTGCCATCTCGAAGTGAAATGGCGTCGTCACAACGCCGATCGAGAGAATGCCCATGTCGCGAGTGATCTCCGCGACGACAGGAGCGGCCCCTGTTCCGAGTCCCCCGCCCATCGTCGCTGCGATAATGACGAGATCCGAACCCTCGAGCACGGCGCGGATCGCCCGCTCCTCCTCACGCGCCGCCTGCTCGCCGATCTCAACCCGTCCGCCCGTACCGCGCCCATTTGTCAGCTTCTCGCCGATGGGCAGAACCGTAATGCCCTGCTTGTGCAGGGTATTCAGCTGGCGCAGATCGGAGTTAATGCCGATGAGCGTGATATCGAGATCGTATTTCTCGTGCACACAGCGTACGATATTGTTGCCGCCACCGCCAACGCCGACCACCTTGATTGTGATTTTCGGTTTGATAATTTCAGCTGCCGGCATAGTGTACTCCTTACAGAAGTGCCGATAAAATAGCGCTATAACGCACCTTTTTCCGTGCCTCCCCGAATCTGTGCCATCAACGCACCGCCGAGGAGGAGTGCGCAGCCCATAATCTGAACGCCGCTCATGGTCTCACCGAGGATGATCCACCCCGACACAGCAGCAAAAACCGCCTCCGTCGACAGGAGAATCGACGCCTGCATCGGCTCTACATATGCCTGCCCGAGAATCTGACAGGTGTAGGCGACGCCGCAGGAGAGAATCCCTGCGTAGAGAATCGGAATCGCCGCACGGACGACATCGCTCCACAGGAACGTTTCATAGACGGCGGCGAGCGCCGCGTTGCCGACCGTGCAGACGATCATCTCCATGAAACAGAGCTCGATGGCATCCACGGTGCTTGCATAGCGGTCAATGAGGAGAATCTGCGCCATCCAGAAGAAGGAGCAGATGAAGACGAGCAGATCGCCCGTATTGATCGTCAGCTCCCCATAGGCGGAGAGAAAGTAAACACCGATGAACGCAAGCAGTGCGCCTCCCCACTGCGCCACGCGAACGCGCTGACCGAGCAGAACCGCAGCGAGCGGTACGAGCACGATATACAGCGTCGTGATGAACGCCGTCTTACCCGCCGTCGTATAGAGGAGTGCGACCTGTTGGAGCGTCACGCCGATGAACATCGCAACTCCGACGGGAATCCCCGGGAGAAATCCCGAGCGAAATGTCCCCGCGCGCCGCTCGTCCGCGCGCTTGCCGCGATAAGCGAACCAGAGTGCCCCCATAAACAGCGTTCCAAGAGCAAAGCGGAATGCCGCATAGGTGTAAGGACCAAGCCCCTCCATCCCGAGAACCTGAGCAACGAACGTCGTTCCCCAGAAGAACGACGCCGCAAGCAACATCAGATTTCCGCGCATGGATCAGAGCACCTTCGACAGGAAGCTGCGCGTACGCTCCTCCTTTGGATGCTCGAACACCTCGCGCGGCACCCCAGACTCGATGATGCGCCCCTCGTCCACGAAGAGCAGGCGGTCGCCCACCTCGCGGGCAAAGCCCATCTCATGCGTGACAACGACCATCGTCATGCCCTCGTTTGCAAGTGCACGCATGACATCGAGCACCTCGCCGACCATCTCTGGGTCGAGCGCCGAGGTCGGCTCATCGAAGAGCATGACCTTCGGGTGCATGGCGAGCGCACGCGCGATCGCGACGCGCTGCTGCTGACCGCCCGAGAGATTGTCAGGATAGGCATCCGCCTTTTCTGCAAGTCCCACACGTGCGAGCAGTTCGCGTGCCGTCTTTTCGGCTGCATCACGAGAAACGTGCTTGACCTTCATCGGCGCGAGCATGATGTTCTCGAGCACTGTCATATGAGGAAAGAGGTTGAAGCGTTGAAACACCATGCCGACCTCTTCGCGCACCTTGTTAATATTTGCCTCACTCGAAAGCGTGATACCGTCAACGACGACTTCGCCCCCTGTCGGCTCCTCGAGGTGGTTCATGCAACGAAGCAATGTACTTTTACCGGATCCCGAAGGGCCGATAATAACGACGACCTCTTTCTCATCAATCGAGAGGTCAATCCCCTTCAGCACCTCATCCGCACCAAACGACTTGCGGAGGCCCTTAATCTCAATCATGGACGCGATACCTCCGTTCCAGATACGCGACGAAGCGCGAAATCGTCAGCGTCATCACGAGATAGATAACGGCGACACTCATCCATATTTCAAACGAGCCGTACGTCTTTGCAATGATGAGCTGTCCCCGACGCGTCAGCTCCTCGAAGCCGATGACCGACACGAGGGAGGAGTCCTTCAGCATGGCGATGAACTCATTGCCAAGCGGCGGGATAACGCGTTTGAATGCCTGCGGCACGATGATGTAGCGCATGGTCTGCAGCCACGTCATGCCGAGCGAACGCCCCGCCTCCATCTGTCCGTCGTCGACCGACTGGATGCCCGCACGGAAAATCTCCGCCACGTATGCACCCGAGTTGATGCCGCACGCCGAGATCGCCGCGATGAACGGATCGATGCGCTGCCCCGTGATGACCGGCAGGGCAAAGTAAAAGAGAAAGATCTGCACGAGCAGCGGCGTCCCGCGAAAGAATTCCACGTAGACCTCCGCGAGCATCCGAAGTACACGCAGATTCGAGATGCGCGCCACACCGACAATCAGACCGATCACAAAGCCGATCGCCGTCGACAGCACCGTAATCTGTATCGTAACCCCCGCACCGATGAGCAGTAGCGGAAATGAGTTGACGACGAGATTCATATCAAAGTTCATAAGTTCATCCATTCTCCCTGTATAGATTCATAATTCCCATGATATTCCTGCATAAATAGCCGTTCTTCATATTATATTTCAATCACAGAGTGCTGTCAATAAATTCAGGCTCTTTGTCGAAATCAAGTCATGTCAGCTGCGAAAAAATACACCCCATGCACCGGTGATGAGCACTGGTGCGCGGGGTGCTTAAAGAATCGCAGTTTCCCTTACAGCTTCTTGGACAGCGCCTCAATGTTGTCGGACATCGCCTTTGCCTCCTCAACGGACGCGCTGATCTCCTTCATGTTCGCCGCCTGATTCTCGATCAGACCGTTGATGGACTTGATGCGCTCGGCAATATGATTCGCCGCCTTTCCCATGGAGCCGAGTTCTTCAAGGATTTTGCTCGCGGCATCGCGGCTGCTGTCGGCAAGTTTTCCGACCTCCTCCGCTACAACAGAGAAGCCGCGCCCTGCCTCGCCCGCACGGGCAGCCTCAATGGAGGCATTCAAAGAGAGAAGGTTTGTCTGCTTCGAGATCGTCATGACAAGCTCGGACATCTTGAGCGTGTTCTCCGTCTGGCTGCGCGCATCCTCCGCCGCCTTCGTGATCTCCTCCTGTACGCTCGAGATCTCCATCGTGCGCTCCATCGTCTGGCTCACACTCTCTGTGATCGTGTCGATGGACGCATACAGACTGCTGAGCATCGTCTCAAGCTCGCTATAGAACTTTTCCTTCTTCTGCGATGTCTGCTCAAGCTCTTCCGATTTCCGCCTCTCCTCATCGATATCGACAAAGACGCCGATGATCTCCTCCGGATGTCCACTCTTGTCACGTACGACGTTGCCGGAGGCATGATACCAGCGGTAGCTGCCGTCATGGATCTTCAGGCGATAGTCCGCATTGTATGTCGTATGACCACTGAGATCTCGGATACAGGCGTTAAACGAGGAGAATGTCCCCTCCACATCATCCGGGTGCAGACGTGAACTCCACGACTCAATCGTGTTCGGGAAGTCCGACTCCCCACGGAAACCGATCATGCGGCGAAACTCATCCGACCAGATCGCATAGGCGATGCTGAAATCCGGATTGATCTTCATATACCACATGCCGGAGTTGATCGCCTCATTGACCGTACGCAGACGGAAACGCTGGTACTCAAGTTCCTCGTTCACGCAGTCAATCAATTCATTCAGCTCGGCTGCATATGGCTCATTACTGCGCAGTTTTGTGAAAAGCTCATTTTTCTCATGTCCCGCAACGATTCCCTGAATCGCTCCCGCGAAATCGTGTACCCCGCCTGTTCCGTTGTTCTTGTCTAACAATTGCATTCCCTCCAAAAAGTTTTAGGAATCACTGATGAATGCGCCAAGACGATGGTGCTGAAGTTATCCGTGCTCCCTTTACTCCCAATGTTACGCTTATTGTATCATATCAGAGCATATATGCAAGCAGGAGTTGAGATAAAGCTTGATTTACTTTTCCGACAAACTTGACTTTGGAAATTGGCCAAGCGCAGTACGGACGGAACGTGCACATGCGGAGTTGCCATCCGATGCTCTGCTCGACTATGTCGAGGAACGTCTGGAACTTTGGGAATTTCTGCAGCGAAAGATTGACACGCTCAACAAATAGAAAAATCCCCTTCGACGAATCGTCTCCGTCAAAGGGGATTCTTTTAGGAATCGCTGATAAAATTATCAGTGCTTCCTATATATTCAGCGGATGTGCATGCGCTGTGCCTGCGCGCGCAGACGCGCGATGCGCTCCTGCGTGTCCGGATGGGTCGAGAACAGGCTCTTGAACGAGATGTCACGCCCCGTGAGCGGATTGATGATGCACATGTGTGCCGTCGCGGGCGTTGCCTCCGGCAAGGGTGCGCCGTGCACGGCGTAGTACTCGATCTTCTCGAGTGCCGAGGCGAGGTAGTTCGGGTTGCCGCAGATCTCTGCGCCGCCCTCGTCCGCACTGTACTCACGCGAGCGCGAGATCGCCATCTGGATGAGCGCCGCCGCAATCGGTGCGATAATCGCCGTCGCGATGAGACCGATGATGCCGCCGCGATCGTCGTCGCTCGAACGCCCGCCTCCAAAGATAGCCGCCCACTGGGCGATGCTCGCCGCATAGGAGATGACGGTCGCCATCGTCGCTGCAATCGTCGAGATGAGAATGTCACGGTGCTTTACATGCGCGAGCTCATGACCGAGTACCCCCGAGATTTCGTTGTAGTCGAGCGCACGCATGAGCCCCGTCGTCACAGCGACCGCCGCGTTCGAGGGATTGCGCCCCGTCGCGAATGCGTTCGGCGCATCCTCGTTGATGATGTAGACGCGCGGCATTGGGAGCCCTGCACGCTCCGCAAGCTTCTCAACGAGCCCATAGAGCTCCGGGGCACTCGCACGATCCACCTCGCGTGCATGATACATGCTGAGCACCATACGATCGGAGAACCAGTACGAGAAGAAGTTCATGCCAAGCGCGATGATGAGCATGACAGTCATACCCGTATGTCCGGCGAAGATGCCGCCGAGAGCAACCATGAGCGCCATGAGGAGCGCCATAAGCATTGTCGTCTTAAGTGTGTTCATAGGCTTCTTCCTCCTTGTCGCGACAAATTCTTTGTCCTTTTGACCATATCATACAGGGCCATTATGGAAAAAGGCTGGAATCCTCTCAAATCGTTTCAAAATTGACCAGTTTCGCGTCAAAGATACCGTCAATGGCGAGCAAGCGTGCGAGCGTATCGTCGGGGATGTCGTGATCAATCGTGAGTGCCATGATGCTCATCCCCTCACGTTTTGACTTGCCCACCTGCATGGACGAAATGTTGATGCCCGCCTCGCCCATAATAGAACCGACTGTGCCGATGACACCGGGACGGTTGATATGCGGACAGATGAGGAGGCGTGCGTGTGGATCGATATCCACGCGGAAGCCGTTGATCCGCACGATACGTCCATCGGTGCCGAAGAGTGCGCCCTGAACCTCTGCCGTGCCCGCTTCTGCCGTACCCGCCGCTGTCGTGACACGCACGGTGATGAGCGTCGAATAGTGCGAGTTTTCCTTTTCCTTGATCTCCGTCACCTTGATGCCGCGCGATTTCGCGACACTCGGGGCGTTGACGTAGTTGATCTCGCTCTCGAGGATGGGATTGAGCATGCCTTTGAGAATCGCCGTCGTAAGGAAACTCGTGTTGACCTCCGTGATCTCGCCGTTGTAGATGACCTCCACATGGGAGATGGGTCCTTCGGCGAGCGAACAAACGGTACAACCGAGCTGCTCCGCGAGTGTGATATAGGGACGGATGACGCGCATGACTTCCTTCGATACGGGCGCCATGTTGACCGCTGCCGTCACAGGCTCACCGCGCAGTGCCGCGCGGATGCCCTCTGCCACGTCTACGGACACACCGATCTGTGCCTCCACCGTGGATGCGCCGAGGTGTGGCGTGAGCACGATTCCCGGAACATCGCGCAGAGGGCTGTCCTCTACGAGCGGCTCGCTCTCGAACACATCGATCGCTGCGCCCGCAACGATTCCTTCCTTGATCGCCGCCGCCAGATCCTTCTCGTTGATGATGCCGCCGCGTGCGCAGTTTACGAGGCGCACGCCCGGCTTCATCTTGCGCATTTGATTCATGGAGATCATACCGCGCGTTTCCTTCGTGAGCGGCATATGCACGGTGATAAAGTCCGCCGCCGCAAAGATATCGTCCAGTGTTCCCACGGTCACGCCGAGCGCCTTGGCCCTCTCTTCATTGATATACGGATCATAGGCGATAATGTTCATATCAAAGGCGAGCGCGCGTTTTGCGACCCCACTGCCGATGCGCCCCATACCGATGACGCCGAGCGTCTTACCACGCAGCTCCACGCCGACGTACGCCTTACGGTTCCACTCTCCCGCGTGCATGGTCGCATCCGCCACAGGAATGTTGCGCGCCATCGAGAGCATCATCGCCATCGTGTGCTCCGTCGCCGCGATCGTGTTGCCGCCCGGCGAGTTAATGACGATAACGCCGCGCTCCGTCGCCGCCTTCACGTCGATGTTGTCGACACCGACGCCCGCACGCCCAATGATCTTCAGTTTATCCGCGCGCGCGAGCACGTCCGCCGACACCTTCGACGCCGAGCGCACCATGAGTGCGTCATAGTCACCGATGATCTCCACAAGCTCTTCATGCGAAATCTTGTCACGCACATCAACTTCATACTCTGCCAGCAGACCAATCCCCTCGGGTGAAATCCCATCCGCAGCCAAAATTTTCATCCGTTAGCCCTCCCATGCGGCGCTTTGGCGCACATCGTTTCTTTTACACAGTGTACGGCTCATTATAGTCAAAAGAGGCGTCCGGTGTCAAATATTTCGACGAGGTTCTATGATAGCGGATTTCGCCGTTCAATCGAAGGGCGTTTAGATGTAGAGAATTTTCCGCCGAAGTGTTGGCAAAAAGATGCGTCAATTTCCCCCACGCAAAGAGGCTGTTGCACGAAACAAAACGTACAACAACCTCTTTTTGATTTCAGCTATTCTGACAGGTTCTTTCGCTGTTTTTCGAAGATCATCCTATCATATGAAAAGATATTCTCTTACACCGCAGCGGCTTCCGACTCATCCGCTTCGATACCGAACATTGCCATATCGTCCTCGACGTTCGTGATGCCGCCGATGCCGAAGGTCTCGACGAGCACCTTTGCGACATTCGGAGAGAGGAACGCGGGGAGCGTGGGTCCGAGGTGGATGTTCTTCACGCCGAGGTGGAGCAGGGCGAGGAGAACGATGACAGCCTTCTGCTCGTACCACGCGATATTGTACGCAATCGGGAGCTTGTTCACATCATCCAGACCGAATACTTCCTTAAGCTTCAGAGCAATCAGCGCAAGCGAGTAGGAGTCGTTGCACTGCCCTGCGTCAAGGACACGCGGGATACCGCCGATGTCGCCGAGATCCTTCTTAATATACTTGTATTTCGCGCAGCCCGCCGTGAGGATGACCGTGTCATGCGGCAGAGCCTCAGCGAACTCAGCATAGTACTCACGCGACTTCATACGGCCATCGCAGCCCGCCATGACGACGAACTTCTTGATCGCGCCGCTCTTCACCGCCTCGACAACCTTGTCCGCGACGGCAAAGACCTGCTCATGCGCAAAGCCGCCGACGATCTCGCCCGTCTCCAACTCCGTCGGAGGCGCACACTTCTTCGCGCACTCGATGACGGGCGTAAAGTCTTTCTCACCGTTCACGAGCGGGATGTGCGTGCAGCCCGGTACGCCGACTGCCGCCGTCGTAAAGAGGCGATCCTTGTAGCTGTCCTTCGGCGGAACAACGCAGTTCGTCGTCATGAGGATCGCGCCATTAAACTTCTCGAACTCCTCTTTCTGCAACCACCATGCGTTGCCGTAGTTGCCGACGAGGTTGTCGTACTTCTTGAACGCGGGGTAGTAGTGCGCGGGGATCATCTCGCCGTGCGTATACACATCGACGCCCGTGCCCTTCGTCTGCTCCAAGAGACGCTCAAGATCCTTGAGGTCATGCCCGGAGATGAGGATGCCGGGGCGGTTACGAACACCGAGGTTGACCTTTGAGATCTCGGGATGACCGTACGTGCCCGTGTTCGCACCGTCGAGGAGTGCCATACCCGCAACGCCCCACTTGCCCGTCTCAAGCACGAGCGCCGTCAGCGCATCGCCGTCCATCGTATCATCGAGCAGCTGTGCCAGCGCGTGCTGCATGAATGCGTCGATCTCCTCGTTCTCGTGACCGAGCGCATTTGCGTGCTCGACATAGGCGGACAGCCCCTTCAGACCGTACGTCGTCAGCTCACGCAGGCTGCGTACATCCTCGTTCTCCGTCGCGAGCACGCCGACCGTCTTCGCCTTTGCCTCGAACTCTGCACGCGGCGCCGTCCAATGTGCCGCCTCTGGCAGATGCGACGCATCGGAGAGCTGCCCAAGCAGATCCGCCTTGATCGCAAGCGTCTCCTCGATCACGTCCATGATCGCCTCGCGGTCGAAGTTCGCATTCGTGATCGTAATGAAGAGGTTCATCGTCACGCGATGGTTCACCTCGATGGCAACCTTCTTGCCCGCTGCGCGCAGTGCCGTCGTCACCGCGCCGAGCCCCTTCGTCACATAGACGAGCAGATCCTGCATCTCGGCGACATCCGGCTTCTTGCCGCAGACTCCCTGCACCGTGCAGCCCTTGCCACCCGCTGTCTCCTGACACTGATAACAAAACATTTTAGCATCCATGAGAAACTCTCCTTTGCGATATATCCAATACACATTTGTTGTCCTGATTATAGCAAAGGGCTTTCTCAATAGATGTAACATATGTTACCAGTCAATAATCAATAAAAGTTCTCACTTTAAGAAGAAGCCCTCGCCACTCTGTTGTAAAGCAACAGTGCGGTGAGAGCTTCTTATTGTAAACAGTTCAGTCATCCAGCTTCTTGAGTACATCCTCACCAAGCAAATCAGCCAGCTTTGCCTTTGCCTGCGCACGAATCTCATCGGTGATATAGATCTGCGCAAGCGCGACCGCCGTCGCAATCGCGATCGCATCATCGGCAAATCCGATGCCTGGCAGCATATCCGGAATCAGATCAAGCGGCGAGATCAGATAGCCTAGCGCGCCGATGATGCCCGCCTTGATCTTTGTGGGGCAATTCGGTGACTGTGCCACATAGAAGAGCAGTAGTGCCTGATAGATCACCTTCACACCGATCTTGGCAATGTTCTTGCGGATCTTGTCCCACAGCCCCGCCTCAGAATACTTGTCCTCATACTTCTCAAAGTCCAGATTCTCAATTTCCTCGACCTTGATATCCTCCTGCGTACTCATGTGATTACCTCCTGTTTCCTTTCAACCAATACCCGAACTGCATATTCTGAATTCCTATTGACAAAATCACGCCCTTACATTCATTGCCTCCTCTGATAAAATAGACCCTCAGATTGGCGTAGACTTTTTCGTCCGATTGAGGAGGAAAACCGCACGCAGAGCGGTGCTCTGTGGAAGATCGAGGGCAAAAAGAAGGAAAAAATGCGCCAAGATGATGACCTTGAATTTATCAGTGATTCCCTAACTCATAGGGATCAACATTAGAATCCACGTCATTCTCCTTTATGAATATGCCCTAAAATCTCGGAAACCGCTCCCACAGTACGGGCAAAAGCAAAAATGCGACAACACTGTTGACCAGCCCCTCCATCAAAAGTCCGGGAGAAGAGGCGAGTGCGGCGGGCAGGCTCGCATAGAGCACGGCTCCCGCAAGGGTATACGCCGCCGCCATCCAGAGGCTCGAGAGGAAAAGCGCTGCGATGATGCTTATGCGGGGTGCAAGCACAGCCCCCCGCCGTCCGATGCGGCAGACGATCTCCGCCATCACAAATTTGATGATAAGTGTCGGCACGATCCAGAGAGCGAAACCTCCGAGGAGGTCGGCGAGCGCCGAGCCGATGCAGGCGGCGAAGAGCGCACTGCGGCGCGGTGTGAGGAGCGCAAGCAGGAAGATCACTGCATCTCCGAGATGCGCGTAACCGAGGGGAATCGGGATATGCGGCAGATAGGTCGCAACAAAGACGAGCGCCGTCATGAGCGCGGTAAAGACAAGTTCCTGTACGGTGAAGTAATTTTTTTGCTGCATAATATCAGATCTCCTTTGTCCCCTATCATATCATTCACTCCATTATAATTCAATGACAAGCGTCAAAACGATATGCAAAAACCCATGACACAGTGCCAAACGACACAGATATCACGGGTTTTGTTATGCGAAAATATTCATGACAGGATGCGCACGAGATAGGTCAGCGAGTCCGACCAGAGCAGAATGCCGAGGAGGACGAGCACAATCCCCGCTCCCTGTTGGATGCGCGGCAGATATTGATAGAACGCGCGCAGCTTCATGATGTGCCGCCGCCAGATGACGGCGAGCAAAAAGAACGGCACAGCAAAGCCGAGGCTGTAGACGAGGAGTAGAAACGCCCCTGCCCCGACGGTCGCCGTATCCCCTGCATAGAGGAGAATGGTCGCAAGCATGGGACCTGTGCACGGCGTCCAGCCGAGCGTAAAGCCGCAGCCGAGGAGGAACGCGCCGCCGATGCCACCGAAGCCGCGGCGTTGAAACGGGCGATACTCACGCAGCAACAGCGGAATCTTGATCCATCCCGTCATAAAGAGCCCCATGACGATGATGAGGACAGCCGCCCCCTGCCGCAAAATCTCCTGATAGGCAAAGAGCCACGAACCGATGTAGGACGCCGTTGCGCCGAGCAGGACAAAGACAAGGGTAAAGCCCGCAAGGAATGCGGTGGTATTCGCGTAGAGACGCTGCGTTTCCCTGCCGTCCTGCGCACTGTTCTTCGCAAGAATCAGTGAGAATGTAGGCAGGAGAGGCAGGACGCAGGGCGAGATGAACGAGAGAAAGCCCGCGAGAAACGCCCCGCCAAGAAGAGTCAGTTCCATACGGCAAATCCTCCATCTGAAAAGAACTTAGAGCTTGCTGATGACATCTTCGAGCTCCTCTTTGGTCACCCCGCCCGTCTTGCGGTAGGCAACCTTCCCCTCCTTGTCAACGACAATGGTCGTCGGAATGGCACGCACACCGTAGAGCGTCGCAGCATCCCCCTTTCGGTCGAGCACGACAGGGAGTTCCGCCTTGCGCTCCGTCATAAATTTCTGAACGACCTGTGCATCCTCCTGCAGGTTGACGGCGTAGAAGTCCACCGTGTCCATATGCGACGCATAGAACGCCGCGAGATCGGGGATCTCCGCCTGACAGGGCGGGCACCACGTCGCCCAGAAGTTGATGATGTAGGGCTTGCCCTTCGCCTCGACGGCGACATCCTCACCCGCGATGTTCTTGAGCGTGAACGTCGGCGCTGCCTCACCGCGCAGTCCCGCCCCTTTCCCCTGCTCCACAGCAGGCTGTGCTTTTGCCGTCGCTCCCGTATCCGCCTTCTCATTGCCGCCACAGCCCGCAATCATGCTGAGTGCAAATGCCGCCGCGAAAAGCGCCGTATATCTCTTCTTCATAGATTTTCCTTTCTGAATCATCAAAGATCAAAATTACCAAGTTCGTACTGCGTCACGGCAAGTGCCGTCACCGCCGCCGTCTCCGCGCGCAAGATAAGCCGCCCGAGGGAAACGGACTGCGCACCCGCCGCACGGATGTGCTCCGCCTCGACGGGCGAAAAGCCGCCCTCCGCACCGACGATCAGTACGATGCGGTGTGCCTCAATGGAGCGCAGCACCGCACGCGCGGACTGCGTGCCCTCGCTTTCATAGCAGAATATGACCGCCGTATCTGGCGTGTCAAAAAGTTCGGCATTCTGCAAAAGTGTAGAAAGTGCCGTGACCTCCGCGACGCGCATCAGCGCACGCCGTCCGCACTGTTTTGCCGCCTCATCTGCGATCTTCTGCCAGCGCGCCGCCTTTGCCGCCGCCTTTTTCGCATCGTAGCGCACGACGACATGCTCTGTTTTGAGGGGATAGAGCGCCGATGCACCAAGCTCCACTGCTTTTTGCACAACAAAGTCCATCTTCTCGCCCTTGAGGAGCGCCTGTACGAGGATGACCTCGGTACGCGTCCCCTCCTCGGATGTGACATATTCCACCAGACGAAGATGAACGGCATCGCGGTCAATTGCCGTGATCGTCATGCGGGCAGCCCGCCTGTCGACATCTGCGACAACGATCTCATCCCCCGCCTGCGCACGCATGACGCGCGCAAGATGGTGCGCATCGCCGCCCGTAATCTCGATTTCCTTCGCAAGTACCCCCGCATAGAACAGTCGTCGCATCAGAAGCCAAGCTCCGAACTGCGCCGGATAATCATCGCCGCCCATTCCTTTTCGCAGGTCATGTCGAGCACGGTGTAGCCATGCTCTGCCGCAACACGCTCCACATCGGAAATACGGTCATCAATAATTCCGGAGGCGAGGAAGACACCACCCGGTGCCAGATGCGCATCCAACTGATCAAAGAGGCGAATAATGATGTCTGCAATGATGTTCGCAATGATGAGTTCAGCGGGTTCTGCACCCGCGCACATCGCAAGCAGATCGCTCTCAAAGACAACGACATTCGGGGTGTTGTTCTGCCGTATATTCTCAGCTGCAACGGCGACTGCCACAGGATCGTAATCCATCGCAATGATTTCACCAGCACCGAGTTTCGACGCCGCGATGGAGAGAATCCCGGAGCCGCAGCCTACATCATAGACACGCATACCGGGACATACGATGTGCTCAAGCCAGCGCAGACACATTGCCGTCGTTGCATGCGCCCCGGTGCCGAACGCTGCCCCCGGATCGAGATCAATGACGATCTCATCCCCCGATGGCGTGTATTCCTCCCACGTCGGACGAACAACGATCCGTCGTCCGATCTTCTCCGTGTGGATATACGCCTTCCACGTCTCTGCCCAGTCCTCATCGGCGACAAATGTATGCGAGATCGTTCCCGCACCGATGGGGACATCCGCGCGACGCAGGTTCTCCACACGCTCCGTGAGTGTCAGGAGACTGCCCTCAAGGCGCTCGTCCTCGGGCAGATACGCGCGCACGGTGACTGTTTCCGTGTCCTCCGCGCGCGACAGATCCGTGTAGTCCCAAAGCCCCGCATCAATGTACTCATTCACGAGCAACGGATCGTCGATCTCCGTTCCCGCAGCGCCGAGCTCCATCAGGACATTCCCGATCAGATCCGCGCCCTCACGCGTCGTCACAACGCTCACCTGTGCCCAGCGCATTTCATCGCCCCCTACGTTCACTCGGATATTTTCTCTCTCGCTGAGAGTTATTATACATGATAAAGATTGGAAATGCGATAAATTTTTAACGGACTCTTTCAATCCATAGCAGCACATCAAAAAAGCCCTCTCTGCATCTGCTTTTCAGCAAACGCAGAGAGAGCCGAACGTCATTCGACTGTCCTATCGTACCGCTTTGGCGATGCCGCTCACAATATACATCATTGCGGTTGCGCCGGGATCCTGTCTGCCGACGGACTTCTCCTGATAGTAGGCAGCACGCCCGTGAACAGACTGCATGGACGTCGTTTTCTCCATACCGTCCTTGGCAGCTTCATACGCCTTTTGCCACGCATCCGTGAGGGAGTCCCCCGCAGCCGCTGCTGCGCCGAGCGCTACCACAGCGGGATAAAGAGCATCCAGCATGGTCTTATCGCCGGGTTTCGACTTGCCGCGCTCCATGACCCCCGCAACGGCCCCGATGAACAGAAATCCCCTTCTCGCGCAGAACAGCCGCCGCTTTCCGATAGGCGATGTAGAGCTCTTCCTTTGGCGTTGCACCAAGTCCATTGACCAGAACGGCGACCATATCGCCGGAGGCAAAGGGAAGATCCTCCAAAATCCGTGCAAGCATCGTCTCCACCGTCGCATCAATAGCATCCTCTCAGCGGCTGCACCCGCGATCTTATACGCAAATACAAGCCCTGCAACGCCGCGGCGCTTATCCTCACTGCCTTTCGGGGCAGATGCGACATCATCCGTCACAAGGACTTCGCGCACCTCGATATCATCCATCTCGCAGAGATCTTTTGCCATACCGAAGTTCATGATATCGCCGCCATAGCGACCATAGAGATGGAGCACACCGGCGCCGCTGTGGGCAGCCTTATCCACCTCGTACATATCCTCCGCGCTTGGCGAAGCAAATACAAACCGCCGCACGTATCGCACGACGGCTTGCCGGAAAGAAAGTGCGCTGACTTTCCGCATGCAAAACGGCGCTGCAACAATGTGCAACGCCGTTTCTCCCTATGTACTTCTGTTTAGAGCTCTGCCTGCCAGAGACCGTGCAGATTACAGTATTCGAGGACCTTCAGCGGAGTATCGCCGTCCGCGAGTCGAAACGTCGCCTCGGGTGCATCTGTCGGCGTCAAGTTGATACGCTGCGAGCCCTTCTTTGTCACAAGAATAACACACGTGATCAGATGCTCCTCGGTCATCGGATGCGCGACGGAGCCGACCTTTACATGCACCTCGTTCTTTGCGGCGTCGTAGGTTGCCACGGGAACGTGCTTCTCTTGCGCCGCATCCACCGTATTCGGTTGGATCGCCTTGAGTTCCTGTCCATTGGCAGTGAGTTTGAGCTCTTCATCGCCATAGACCTCAATCATGTGTTTCTTGTCTGCGATGTAAAATACTGACATAGATAACCCTCCTATTGCGAAAGCTCATGCTTCCTATACATAAATACACAGCAAAGTAAAAATTAAGGAAGCACTGATAAATTCAGCACCATCATCTTGGCGCATCTTTTTTGCCCGCTTT
>ERZ773070.669-NODE-669-length-24107-cov-67.715616_pt1 | contig 24107 bp, 27 predicted proteins | sample MGYA00580618_ERZ773070 | MGnify/ENA primary metagenome ERZ773070 (study PRJEB29015, sample SAMEA2738023) | human oral metagenome | biome: human oral; feature: human-associated habitat; material: dental | place: China | collected 2019 ... | reverse complement strand
GCGCTTCGTTCGGGACGAAGAGGTCGTGGGTTCAAATCCCGCCACCCCGACCATTGAGTCAACACTCAAACCCACGTCATGGAAGCCCCATGACGTGGGTTTTTGCTTGTTTTTGCTGGATTTTAGGGCAGCAAGGTCATCATCTGGCAGACCGTGCAAGCCTGGCCCTTCTGGCCCCGAGGCGACGATGTCACATTGTCGGCTGGATGCGACATCGTCGTCTCGGCGGAGTGCAGCCTCACCAGCCACATCTCCCAGGCTGCCTTGCTCCTCACCGAGCACACCGCCTGGTTCTCTCTCGCCCACTGGCCCACCCCGCACCCCCAGCACCCCATCAAACGGTGGCTGGTAGCGCACTATCGCAGTGAGCAGCCCGGTCTCGTCGTCTGGTGTGATGTACACCTTGTCGAAGAGCACGTGGTTGAGCATGCGCCGGATGTGCTCAGGAGCCTGCCGGTAGGCAGTGGCCATGTGCTGGGCAATATCTAACGCTTGCCCGACCAAGGCCTGCCGCTCTGTCATCTCACCCTCCAGCCCCGTCATCTGTCGCTCCACGCCGCGCAGCTCACGGCTTATCCGGCTTTGCTCACGCTTGAGGACGTCAAGCGGAATGGCGTCGGCGTAGTGAGCTTGGAGGAGCTTGTCTCGCTCCCGTTCGAGCCGTCGCTGCACGGTCTTCGCTTCCGTCAGCCGTTGAGTCGACTCTGCTACCAGTATGGCGAGCTGCCGCTGCAGGGCAGTTTCGAGGACGGCTCGCTGCCCAGGCCGCAACGCCACTCGGTCATAGAGCCGGACGATCTCATCCTCAATCTGCTCCGCCAGCGTTGCCCGAAACAAGCACTGCGGCTGCTTCTTGGAGTGCCGCCCCAAGCAGACGAAGTACTCATACACCACACCGCGGGGCTTCACATTCGTCACGATGAGACGGGAACCACAGATGCCGCAGTAGATCGTCGACTTCAGGTAGTGCGCATGCTTAACCGTCCGCTCACCGTTGACGCGGGTGGCCAGCAGCGTCTGCACCGACTCGTACGTCGCTCGATCCACCAAGGGTTCATGGCTCCCGGCATAGTGCACCCCCTGGTAGACCACCTCACCGACGTAGAAGGGATTGTGTAGCACCTTGCTGAGTAGCTGCACCGTCACCGGCTTCTCTGGCAGTGAGGTGGTCGGCACAGTGGTCAGGCCGCGCAGCGTCAACTCTTCGGCCAAGCGCCTGAGCGTCCACTCCCCGCTGGCGTAGGCCTTAAAGGCCCAGGCCACCAGCGGACCACGTACCTCATCCACCACCACGATGCGCGCCTCCTGGCCGTTCTTCGTCGTGATGACGTTGCGGTAACCCAGCGGTGCCCGGCCAATGCAGCCGCCACCCCGCACTTTCTCTGCCATGCCTTTCTTCACCTCATTGGAGAGGTTCTTGGAGTAGAACTCGGCGATGCTGGCCATAATGCCGTGCACCAGCAGCCCACCGGGTGTCTGATCGATATTCTCGCTGGTCGACACCAGCCGAACGCCGAGCTCATCGAAGCGCTTGCCAAGCGTCGTGTCGTCGTAGCGATTGCGCACCAGGCGGTCGAGCTTGTGGACGATGACGTAGTCGACCGGCCGCCCCGCCCGAGCCTCCTCCTCCAGGTAGCGCAGCATCGCCTGGAGAGCCGGGCGCCGCGTGGTAGTGGCGCTGACGCCACCTTCGGTGAACTCCTTGCCGATGATGGCGCCGATGCTCATCGCCTTGCGCTTGTTGGCCGCCCGCTGAGCTGGGATGGAGAAGCCCTCCTCACGGCCGCCCCGCCGGGCCTGCTCACGGGTAGAGACGCGCAGGTAGGACACGGCGCGCCGGGGAGTCAGCTCCTGGGCCAGCTGCTCGGCCGAGTTTTGGATGGTGGGAGAGGGTGATACTTGCATACTTCTATTACCGCTCCGATCGCCGAAATTGTCCAGTACATCACCCACAATTGGTTCAGACCTATGCTCGCCACCCCCGATAGACCCTTCAGTCGAATGGGACACCATTTTTTCGTCAGCATCGTCCTTGTTCATCACACAGCACCTCCGTATTTCGTAAGTCGTATTCTATTGAGCCGTCACAGTCCTTTTGCATTGATCAGGCCGCCACCCCATTCCGTATCGTCTCCCCGATCTGTTGATTAGTGATGACGGCGAAAAGCGCTGCGGGTAGGCGTTGGTCGCTGGCGATGACGCGGCGCAGCTGCTGGCAGCGCGCAGCGCTCGGCACCACCCACAGCACGAGCGGGAAGACACCGCAGGCTCGCTGCTCGGCCCCACTGGCGTAGTAGGCGGCGTAGCGCTGGCAGGCGGCCAGGACACGGGCGGGGTTCTCGGTGTCGCGGTCGACCTCGATGAAGTAGTGGTCGTCGTAGTGCGGGCTGGCGACAACGGCGTGCAGGTCGGGCCGCAGGGTGAGCTGCTGCCCAGCCGGCCCCAGGTAGGAGCGCCAGCAGGCTGGCTCGGTGGTGATGGTGGCACTGGCGTCCGTCATGGAGCGAGCGGTCTCGGTGATCTGCACACTGGTCTCGGTGATCGCCAGCAGATGAGCCAAGAAGCTGGTGGACAGGCTACGCGGGCGCTGCCGGCTACGGCTGCCGGTTTGCACGCGGCGCCCACGAGTCGTGAGCGTCCAGATGGAGACAGTGGAGCCGCCCTGCCAGCCGCCAACCCGTCGCTCCAGACGGGTGACCAGGTCGTGCTCCTGCAGCCGGGCCAGGTGGCGCAGCGTCTGGCGGATAGCGGAGGACAGCGAGCCATAAGCTTCAGCCGTCAGGCGGGCCAGTTGTGTCGTCGTCGCGAAGCGGTAGGTGGCCAGCAGCGCCAGGAGCCGATGCGCCGCGGGGTGGTCGCAGGCGTGGGGAAGATGCTGTCTCATAGTGTCCTCCTCCATGGTTCGTCCTTCTCCCCCACGGGCCAGTGGTGACGCCAGAACATGGGGTCAGTCGCCGCCACTGCTTGGCCGTATTGCGCACTATGGCGGGCATTGGCGGCTTGGCTCAGGCCAGCGATCCGTCTGCCGAACCGTCGTGCCAGGCGTCCTGCGAAGGTGGTGCGAAGCAGCGGCATCATCGCTGCCTCCGGCCGATTGGGCTGTCGTTATCCGTCGCTGATGTAGGTGCGCTGGTAGACGTCGATGAGGTGAGGGCGAGTAGCGCCTGCTCGGTCTGCTCTGCCGGTACGCCGTAGCGTGCGTGGCTGGCGGCATAGAGGGTGGCTGGGTCGCGCCGCTGTGCGGCCGCTGGCTGAGTGGTGAGCGAGAGCCAGTCGCTGCGCTGGCCGCGTTGCATCAGCTGGGCGTAGGCGTGGAAGGCGGGCAGCAGCTGGAAGTCGACCGCCTCCAACTCCGGTGCCAGGCGGGCGGCCGCCGCGGCGTCGGTGCTTGAGAGGCCGAAGTACAGCTTGTTGCGCGCATTGCTCTCGATTGCCTGCATCATCGTGGGCGACAGCTGCGCGCGGTACTGGTGCGCCAGGTGGAAGGCCCCGCCCAGCGAGCGGGCCTGGGCCAGCGCGTCGGACAGGTCATGCGGCAGACCGCCGATGAACTCATGTGCCTCGTCGATGAAGATGCTGACGATGTGGCGCTGCTCTGGCGGCAGAGCTTGGCGGGCCAGGAGGAGCGTCCACAGCCGCGACACCAGCAAGGTACCCAGCAGCCGGGCCGCACCCGCCCCAAGCAGACCACGGTTGAGATTGACGACGACGATGCGCCGCCGAGTAAAGAGCTCTGCCAGGTCGAAGCGCGGCTGCGCCTGCCCCAGCACGGCGCGCAGATAGGGACGCAGGATGAGCTGGCGTAGTTTGTTGAGCACTGGCGCGATCTCCGTCGCTTGCGCCTCCGGTTTCTTGGCGTTGTAGGCCGCCCAGAAGGCGCCGGTACCCAGTGGATCGTCTGGCACCTGAGCCAGCACCCACCGGCGAAAAGCCGGATCCGTCAGCAAGGGCGGCAGCCATAGCAGCGTCGCCTGCGGTAGGCGGGCCAAGGTCAGCAGCGCAGCAGATAGGACATCAGCGGTGCAAATGCCCCAGTGCTCGCGAAACAGCGCCTTAAAGGTGCTCAGCATCGCCTCTGCCGTGACGGGTGCCAACTGAGGCGGCCCGGCCAGCGGATTGAGGCCAACCGGTGCTGGGTTGCTTGGGTCGATCACCACCACGTCGCGCTGGCGCTGCTCGGGCAGGCGGGCGAGAAAGTCCGTCGCCAGGTCACCCTTAGGGTCGATCAGGAGTAAACCCCGGCCCTGCGCAGCATCGGCCAGAGCCAAGGTCAGCATGACGGTGGACTTACCAGCCCCAGTCGGCCCCAGCAGATGGGTGTGGTAGGCAGCATCGACGATGGCGATCCCTACTGGCTGCGCCTGGCCGGGCGCGCTGGTCATACCCACCACGCGACGCCGCTCCAGCAGTGGTGTCGACGGCGGCAAACGGCGCGGATGCAGGCTGCCCAGCAGCGGCAGTGGTGCCTCACCGATCGGCCAACCAGTCAGTGCGGCCAACCGGCCAGAACGCAGGCGCAGGGGCCAGCACCAGGGGCGACGGGCCTCATCGATCTTGTCTGCCGACTCAGCCACCAGCCGGACGGACGACTGCGCAGTTTCCACCAGGCGCAGCGCCCCAAGCAACTGAGCAAAACGCTGGTGTGCCTCAGCACTCGGCCCACGATAGCCGAGCCGGAGGCAGACGGCGGCACCATGCTGCTCATCGGCTGGTTTGCTGGCGCGGGCGGACGACGGTGCCGCGTCGTAGCCGACCAACAACTGCCGCCAGAGCGAGGGTGGCGGCGTCTCCGCCAAAGAGGCTGGACTGAGTCGGCGCCCCACCAGCAGTTGCAGCACTACCTGCTGCGAACCCGTCAGGCTAGAAAGGGCAGCATAGAGGGCGCGCACCGCCGCAGTAACGCGCTCGGGCAGGTGACTGACCTGCCGCCCTCGCACCATGACGCGCACCGCCCGCGTCATGGGCAGGCGTGGCTGCTCGGGTTGGTGCAAGCGTGCCGGCAGGTGATTGCTCAGCAGCGCTGCCAGGCCGGGCCGTCCGGTTTGCGTGCCCACCACCCAGTGCGCACCACTGGCGTCGGCGCGCAGCTCCAGTACCAGTGGCCCCAACTCCGGCGCCGTCGTCAGGCGCTCCAATGCCGTGGTGGCCAGTGCTGGGCTGATTGGGCTGTCCCAGGTCAGCTCCTGCCACTGCCACTGCCGGTGCCGGTGCCCGGTCATGACGCTCCTCCATCTGCCCTGTTAGCTGCGGAGTCATCAGCCGCGTCATCGTCATCCGGTAGCGTGGTTTTCTCATCCCGCTGTTGCTCCAGCCGTTGCAGCATGAGCAGCAGCAAGACCCGCGCCAGCGCATCGGCGTCCAGCTCGCTGCGCCAGGACGGCACGGCGCGGTAGTGCGGCCGCCCCTGGTCTCGTCGCTTGCGGCAGGTCATAGCCGCCTCCGATCCATCACCAGCGCTGGCGATACCAGCGCCCCACGGCGACCAGCAGCACCACCACACTGGCCAGCGCCAGCACCCACCAGTAGCGGCAGAGCAGCTCGACCGCCCAGATCAGCAGCACCACGCCGCCAAAGACGTACACGCAGCTGCGGAAGAAGCGCGCCGCCAGCGACCCCGTGCCGATTCCATCTCGCATCAGTCAGTCCTCTCATCGCTCTCATGACGGGCCCTCCTCGCCAGCAGCATCCATAGCGTCTGTTGCTGCTTCATCGTCAGCCGGAGCCAGCGCCGCCTGCGGCCACTGCCGATCGCTCGGCACGCAGTAGCCCCAGCGGGCCAACGAGATGGTCGAGGCGCACTCGTCGCCCCAGATGTCCCAGTGCTGGCGCGATGGCGCCGCCCGGCGGGCGAACAGCTCCACAAAGGGCCCGTTGCCCACCAGTCGCTCAACGATCTGATGGATCTCCTCCGGCTTGTGCGAGTGCTCCTGCAACGGGTGGAAGCCCCAGTTGGGCTGGGCCCGAAAGGCCACCCGGGTACCCTGTCCCCGTACGCCCAGCAGCAGCAGCTCGCCGGCGTTACGGAAGGTGTGCCCCATGGAGAAGCGCGGCTTGGCCCAGAAGTAGAAGCTGGTGTAGCGGAAGCCCCAGGCCTCCAGCAGCTCGATCCCCTGCGGCACCGTCGCCGTGGTCACCCAGACGAAGCAGAACGAGCGCGGTGCCGTTATTTCCCGCACTGCCTCACCCATGGCACGCAGCCGCGGCAGCGGCATCAGGCGGTAGTGCTGCGCCGCCCCGTGACGCCCCGTCTGCTGGCTGCACCATGGCGGATCGGCCAGCACCGCTCGGAACGTCCCACGCTGCGGCGCCCCGTCTGCCTGGTTATGCGCGGCGTGCGATTGGCTCGCCAGCGCGTGATTTGTCAGATTGCTCATTACGATCCCTCCTTTGCTTGCTTATCTGCTATTTGTGTGCACGTACAAAACTCGCTCACACTCCCCATTACGAACCGATCTGCACGATTTGTGAACCCCCTCGCCAGCCACAACTCCCACCGACGCGACACGCCGCCAGCGCTGCGCCGTTCTGTGGTGTCACCACAGAGAACAAAATGGACACGAAGGCCAAATAGTGGCATCGAAAGTACGTGCTGTAGTTTTTGCAACAGACGGCCAGATCGGCCCGCACATGGCACTGAGGAGCGCGAATCAGCTGGGCGGTTATGTCAGCACGCGCTGTTCGCGCCGCCCGGCTCGTCCTTGCCGTTGGCGACCTCTTCTGGCTCCGCAGCCGCCTCCTGCGCCCGCCTCGTCATCGCCACGGCGCTGTAGAAGGCGGCCAGGTCGTGGGCCTGTTTGGTGGCGAGGGCCTGCTGCCAGGCGTCGGATTGGGCGCGGGTGGTTGTGGTGGGCGAAGTGTCGTCGTGCCAGACGGCCCAGGCCAGCAGGGCGACGGCGATAAGCGTCAGACTGCCGACGAAGGCCAGGCCATTGATGATCCAGCTCATGGGAGATATGTCCTTTCGGTGGTGTGCGTGGTTGCTCGGTTGTGCTGGGGTGTCTCGGTATGTCGCCATCAGCTCAGAACTGCGCTATCCCCCGAGCGGCCTTGATGCCGTAGGCGCGCAGAATGGCGTGGTAGTAGGTCGCGCCGGCGGGGGCTGTCTGGTAGCAGGACTCGGCCAGAGCGGACAGGGTGGCGACGTTGCCCATGGCACTAGCGGCCAGGAAGGCGCGGGCTTGGTCGGTGGCATGGGCCAATTGGCTGTCGGCGGCCAGCTCGTCCAGGCGGCGCTGGGCGGTGCGGGTCAGGCTGCGCGACTGCGGCACCCGGGGTGGGAGCAGATCGGCGGCGAACAGCTCGGCGATCGGCAGGACGGGCGCAGCAGACTGGGGGCCAGTGATGTGGTCGGAGTGGTCGGTCGTGGGCATGAGGGGTGTCCTCTCGTAAAGGGGCGGCGGCGAGCGCCACCAGCGGAGTGCGGCCACGGTCAGCACGGTTCGGTCAGGTCTGGTTTGCCGTGTCCTGGTGCCGTTTCTGGCGGCGGATGCGGTGCTGTGGCCTTGGCGCTTCCAGCCTGGCGCTGGCTAGGTGGTGGTGTCACTGACAGAAAACCGGCACCCTGAGCCCTATGGCCAAGAATGGTGGACTGCATGATCCGCTGCGTCAGCGGCTCGTGGCCGAGCTGCGGGTGCTGCGCCGTGGCCAGGGGGCGTGGGCGGTGCGAGTGGCACCGCTGGTCTGGCTGGTCGATGCCGCCGGGCTGGGCCTGGTGGAGCGGGCGGTGGCACGGCTAGAGCAGCTGCGCCAAGAGCTGGGCACAGACCCGCTCAGTGACGTGGGAGCCTTCTTCTGGCTAGGCGACGTCGGTATTACAGAGCCGGAGGTGTCGCTGGAGCAGCGGCTGACGCGCTATGCCGAGATGTTTCACTGCAATGAGCGCACGGCGCTGCGGCGCAGTGATCGCGGCATTGCGATGCTGGCAGCTGCCCTGCGTGATGAGGCCGAGCGGCGGCCTTTTGCCCTGATCTGGCTGTTTCAGTCGGCGGGCAGCGCCACGGTGGTGCTGGACTGCGTCATGGAAGCGCAATCCGTGCGTGAGCCGGCGGTCAGCATCAACGGTGAGGCAGCGCAGCTACCACCCTTCGTTGGCCACCGCGAGCCGGGCTTTGATGGGCAGCCGCAGTACCGCGCCCGGGCCGTCCTCGATGACCTGCCCGTCCAGACGGCACCCGGGCCGTACCTGCCCTGTCTGGCGGTGCGGGTGCTGTGGGACATGCCTGTCTGGCCGGTCTGGCAGCTCACCGGCTGGGTAGTCGACCCGCACTACTTGGTGCGCCTCCAGACCTTTCGCCAACGCGCCGCCGAGGTCAGCCTCGTCTGGCGAGACGACACCAGCAGCGTCAGGGAGGTAGTGCCGAGGTTGCATGAGGGGGGTGAAAATAGGGGCAGAGACTGAAGCATAGATGGATACCATAAGTGAATACAGCTGCTTGCAAACAATCTGATCTGGGTGCCCATTCACGGCATACAGCAAATACGTCAAGGTAACGAAATTGTCACAATAAGGTTCTCGCTTATGTTAGGCAGTTTACCCCAAACATGCAAAGTGATAGGCTTCATGTTGATCAAGTGAAACCCCCAGACATTCCGAGGAGCCTCTATGTGTAAAAAAGATAGCAAAACTGAATCCAGCCACGAGGAATCACGCGCTAAAAAAACTGCGACACACGACGACCCCAAAGGTATTTTTGAATTCCGCAACCCAGAATCGCGGATGAGCAAACTACTTGACTCGAAAGATCTGATTGCAGCCAAACAGTGGTATCAGCAGAATTACAATAGGGATGAAAGTCGAAACTGCTCTGTGTGCCAAGACCTTAGTGCAGATTTAGCAAACCTTCTCAGTCGCGCCGACACTTTTAAGTTTGTCACACCAGTTGGCGCACTTATGGCGGCATTTGTTGGGGTATATCTTGCGGTACTCTTGAAACCAGATCAATCAATTATTGCAAGCACCATCATTCAAATTATGACAAATGCGGTCATAGCCATAACGGTCCTCATAGCTCTCTTCGTTTATTGGGCAGCCCAACGCGACAGTGAAGAGCGAACCAAAGTGGCCTTCAAGTTAATGGAATTTTCTCGAATGAAAATGAATGAGATCACCACAAGTACGGATAGTCAAGAATATTGCCCTCAACATCAGAAGCCAGTTCCGTCGAGAACGCACTAACTCTGCGCTCCATCAATTAATGGCAAAGCATTCCTGGGCCACCATAAACACATCAATGCAACTCGGTGAATAACCGAGTTGCATTGATTGCGCCCCACCGTCACTAAGCGGCATTGTTGCCTCGATGACGCAACGCCCACCGCCACCTCGACGCCTCTCTACCCTCCAATCAGCCACACTCCGTGCCACTCCTCACGCACCGCATCAACCAACGCAACGGCGAAGTCTTCATAACTAATACCATCAGTTAAGAAGGTCTGCTCACGATCTCCTGCAGGTATTCTGTTGTATCGTCCCTGGTACGGGCCATCTGGTATATACCGAGGCGGCGGGATAAGGTATGCCCATTGGCACGGCTGTTCATGTTGTTCCAGGTAATCACGCAAATGCGCATGGCCGATTCCCCGTGGTAAGGTGACGGCTGGGAAACCTGGCGTTTCCCAGAATCGTCGCCCATCGTCCATATGCAGAGCTCCTGCACCACCAACATGGACGACAGAGAGCTCTCGGCTTGTATCGCGTGCGGCAACAATAGACTGATGGAGTTCGACTAGCGCTGATGCAGCAATATCCTCTCGCAGGCGAATCGCATTAACCACCACGTCAACGCCCTCTAGCGCGGTCGACAAGCTTGTGTGGTCGTCGATATCGACAACCCGTGGGGCAGCGCCATCCGGCAATGATCGCTGTCCTTCGACATAACTCGCCTGCCGCAATCCGGCATACACCGTAGCGTTATCTGGTCGATGCTTACAGACAAGACGGCCAGTCCGCCCCGTAGCCCCGAGAACAAGAATGGTTTTCATGACGACGAGTCCTTTCGCAGGACGGCTCCAAGCGTGAGAAGCGAAGTTGCTGCGATGACCAGCAAGGCAACTAATGTGAGCGTCAGAGTACCAAACCCTCCGATTGCCCTACCAACCAGTGCGCCGATGCTTGCACCGATGAACAGAACAAAACCATTGATCGCCATACCGCTTCCCCGGTGCGGCGCCGCAGTCTCGCCGTACAGCATGATCATCGAGGGAATAGACAGCGCAACACCCGAGACGTAGACAATACTGGACGCGACGACGCCAAAAATAGTCTGAGCCGTGAACGTTTCTCCCAGCATGCCGACTGCAGCCAAGCCAAAGCCCACCTGTGCGACACGAATTGCGCCGATGCGCTTGGCTAAAGCGCCTGCTCCGAGACTAATGAACATCGCCGGAAGCGCAGCCAGACGAATGAGAATGATGTTTGATGCGGCAACATGAAGATCTTCGAGATGGTGACCAATGCCAGTATATAATGCCACAAACGATAACAGCAGCGTAATATGGGCGACGCCAAGCAAGACGATCGCCGGCCGAAACAGAAGCACGACGAGGTTACCAAACTGCTGCAGCAGCGTCATCGATGGCGTGTGGTTGGTAACTTCTGCGACAGAAAAGAGAATGATCGTAAAGATAATCGCCAGAACGACGCCGCATGCAACGAAAAACCACGACCAACTTGCGCGCAGGGCGATTGTTGATGCCAGCACCTGCCCAAAAATTCCTGCCACCAAGAATGCAGCCGACATCGCACCGATTGCTCTTGCCCTCCGCTGAGGTGCAACAGCTTCTGTTAAATACGCCAATGCCACCGGCGCAAACCCAGACGCAGCCGCTCCCTGGAGCGCCCGTAGCCCGGCTAGCATCGGCAGCGACGAAGCTCCTGAGCACAGGAGTGTTGCCACTGCAAGCACACCAATCGACGCCATCATCACCTTCTTGCGTCCATAGCGATCCGAGATAGGCCCCCACACCAGGAACCCAACAGCATAGGTCACACTGAAGCACGTTGATAGTGCGAAGGTTGCATCAGCCCCCATCGAGGCTCCGACTGGGCCAAGCAATGGAATAGCCGCATACAACTGAGTCAAGACAAATAGCGCCGCGATAACCAGGACGGAGACAGCACCTCCAGTACCTGGATAGGTTGCTACAGGAGAACCGCCGCCTCCCTGTTGGGCTACCGCAATGCGGTCTCTATGATGAGGCTGCTGTTGAGTCATGTCGAAGCTCCTTTCCAACGTTATCGTTGGAACTAGTGTAGTATAATAAATAGGAAGATGCAACCGCAACGTTGGAGATGAAAGTGAGGATTCCCGTGGCTTGGGATACAGAAGGCACCAAACGTAAGATTAAGGAAGCTGCGACGGCTGAGTTTGCACAGTACGGCCCTGACGGAACCACAGTCGAGCACATCGCAAAAAAGGCTGGTGTCAACAAAGAACGTGTATATAACTACTTCGGTGGCAAACGTACGTTATTCGCGACCATACTTCGCGATGAACTAGCGACGGTCGCTCAGGCGGTTCCAGCTACCTCATTCGCAACGGAGGATATTGGCGACTACGCAGGGCGTGTCTATGACTACCATTGCGAGCGACCTGAGCTCATCCGTCTTCTCCGTTGGGAGGCGTTGGTATTTGACAATGAAGTACCAGATGAAGACCTGCGTAGGACGTTCTACCACGATAAAACTGCCGCTGTCCTTGAAGGTCAGAAGGCGGGAGTAATCACCAAAGACATTGATCCCGCACAACTGATGATGTTCATACTCTCGATCGCAGGCTGGTGGTCGACTGTTCCTCAAGTCGCGCGCATGCTTTGCGGGCCACTCTCTGAGCAAGAGCACGTCAGGCGGCGAGCAGCTGTTGTTCAGGCTGCTCGCCGCCTGGCCACGCCGGGAACGGAGGTACCCGCGAAGTGATAGTCAGGCCACCTGCTCCGAGCGCTACGGACGCCTATGGCCGGTCAGCTTCGGGGACATGAAGATCTGTATGTCCGAGTTGCCGCATAAGGTCCGCGATATCGAAGTGAGCCGAACGCTCGACGATGTAGTCTCCTTCGAAACGATCGATGCCAATAGCCGTAAAATCTGCGCGTTTACCACTGGGGGGTAGTCCACGGAAGGGCCCCTCTTGGGTACCAATGCAACGCACGCGTGTTACCACAACGTCTCCTTCGGCAATTTGCTCCTGGACACGATCATCCATGTCAGGAAAAGCGCTGCGGAACGCACGTACCCACTCGCGCACACCCTCTGGTCCGGTCAAATCAAACTGCGGCCAGTAAAAGTTAGGGGCAAATACTTCGTCTGCAAGTTCAAGCCGATTGTTAGTAATAATCTCCTCGAACAGGATCGCAGCGCGCTGCTTCCTTCGTGCAAGCTGGTTTGAGTCAGTCATGCGATTTCTCCTAAGGGTGTTGACTGAGGCAAGAAGACAAATGAGTTCTTATTGAGTCGGCTGCTTTATGGTTGTTAAACAGAAAGAAATGATCACCTTCAAACTTATCGAAACTACTTCCGGTCAACGTACGAGAACACCAGCCTGATACCTCTCTGGGAGGCGCAACAGGATCATTTGTCCCGTCCATCACATATAGAGGTGTATAGCGGAGTGGCATTGGATCCCGTTCGTGAAGTGAATCACTAAACTGGAAGTCTTCTCGAAGACGTGCAGCCGCAAGGGAGCGTAGCGCTGGATGTGCGAAGTACTCCGGAGGCAGAGCACCCCATTCGGCCACCCTGGTCAGCAGCGTGTCATCGTCTAGCCGAGCAAAACTATGATTCTGTCTATTACTCTTAGGGGCGCGTCGTCCGGAAATGATACATAGTCGTGGCGGATTTCCTCCTTTCTCAGCCCTTCGTGCGATTTCGAAAGCCAAGCCCGCTCCGTAACTATGGCCCAGTATTGCCCAATCTTCGTCCGACTTCGAGCAAATCTGCTGAGCTAACCTGCCGATGAGCTCATCGACTGTCTTCGGAGGACTCGTGTCCTTCTCCACACGCCCTGGGATGTTTACTGGAACCACATCAATACGGGGATATAATCGCGACTTCATCTTGCGATACGCAGTTGTCGCAGTACCTCCAGCATACGCTAAACAGAATAGTTTCATCGGTTTGTGCCAGTCGATGTTGAAAAATTTGTGCGCTGACGTTCTGTCTCCAGACGTTTGTCGATTGCGGCGTACTCCTGTTCCATTTTGCCAATTGCATAGTCGAGAGTCGTTGCGGTCGGAAGATTGAGCAGCGACACGATGTTCTCCACGCGATCGGTGAGCGTACCACTAATTCTGTATAAAGGAATGTCGAGCTCTGAGGCGGCGTTCCAGAGCAGTTCATCACAAAACACGCGGAACTGCTCATTCATCGGCCGATGCCCATCATTGGTGAATGGACGCTCGTTATCGAGATGTATCATCACGTCGTAGCTGGCTCTTACGTGTTGCTTGAATGCATGTTCGTACTGATCAACAACCTCACGGTAGAAGTTCATACCTGGCCAGTTCTTTTCATTTGGGCGTTCGGGATCTGTGGGGTTCATGCCGTACTTTGTTCGAGCTAAGCCGTATGCCCATTCCTGAAGTGACGATCCATCAGAAAGATAGTTGTCGCCCAGTTTCGCCTCAGCTACTGCACGACCACAGTGCCGACGCATCATCAACTGCAAGAACTCGGCGGGAGTAACTTCTGACAGTCGCTTTCCAGGGACAGCATCTGGCATGATCTCACGAATGGCCTTCGCGAGAGTACGCGGAATTCCTGTGTAGTGCGACAAGCACATCGCCGTGGAGGTTTTACCGGTTGAATAGGTTCCTGAAATAGAGATTCGCATACATATTCCTCTCAATTATGCGATACGGTGCGCAAAGGTGGCCGAAAGATCGATGCCGCCAAGGTCTCCGGCAAAATCAACATTGCGCCACTTTCCACTGGGTAGTGCGAGGAGTTGATGATCTGTGATGCGCAATTTCGCCAGTGCCTTATCTGCTGTAGAAGTGCGACCTTCATAATGTGATGATGGACGCAATACGAGCCGCTGCATCCAAAGCGTTTCAGACCTACCTCGATCAATGCCATCGAGCTCGTACATAAGCACTTGCCCAAGTTGTAGAAGCGACACAAAAGCATCAATGAAGGTGACAAATCCTAGGGAATGACTACTCTTCGGTATTGGCAAGCTACTGAGCTCAGAAAAAACATTCACTTCGGCCTCCGCGGACAACGCGCCTATATCGGCTACCACATTTTCAATGATTTGATCTCCATAACGATAGCCAGCACCCCAATATCCGTCAGAGTCTTCGATGAGGTAGGAGTAGTTGGGTGGAGCGAGTTGCCGTGCGTGTGGCGTCTCATGGCGAACAATCACAGTGGCTTGCATCACACCGACTTGCGCAACAACAGTTGAGTCAGTTGTCCGACCGTTGGAATTTGTCGCGGTAACAGTCTTTTTGATTTCGGCACTTAACTGTAGGCCTTCTAGGGACTCTTCCGGCCTTGTGCCCGCCCGTACCACCAGCTTCTGTATCGTTGCTAACTCAATCTGGTTAGGCGTCAATCCGAGTACGTTATGGAGTAGTGTTTCCGTAGACCGAACGCCAAGTATCATGACGTCGACGGTCGACAAATGTGGTCGTAGGTCCGCTCCCTTTTGTTTGAGTGACCAATCAGCCGGGTAGGATACATCAACTGTCGCCGAAAGTTTGTCATCGTCCATATGTGGCTGAATCTGATAGGACGATCGTTTGTATCCGCTGCCGAAAAAGCGTTGTGACGACGGTCCTAAGTAGTCGTCAATTGACCGGATGACGACGCCAGTGTGCTCACGCGGTACTTCAGCCATGTTCTACACCTCTCTTCCGTTCTGAGAGTATGCGCTGACCAGATTGCCGACAGTGTGGACATCAACGATGGCATAATCTCCTTCATTAAATGGGTCGTAGTCGAACTTTTCAGACAGATTGACGATGAGTCTAGCGAGCATGAGGGAGTTGAGGCCGACGCTTACCAGTGAAGTCTCCTTGGTGAGACTGATGTCGTCGTCGATGTCATCCCCTATCATTTCGTTGATCTCGGCGATTACATCGTTCTCAATCTTGTGTGAGGTTAGCATGTGAGTCCTCCGTCAATGACAATGGTTTGTGCAGTTACAAAGCTTGTTGATGGATCAGTAAGGAAGTCGAAGGCTCCTATTATGTCTTCTGGGGTTCCAAGTCGGCCGAGCGGTGTGCGTCGCTTTATGCGCTCTAGATTTCGACTGGTTACATTCGCCGACAGATCGCTCGCAAAGTAGCCAGGCATAATGGTGTTTACACGAATCTGTTCCGGGCCGAGCTCCCGTGCAAGGCTAGTTGTGATTCCGTTGATTCCTGCCTTCGCTGCAGAATACGAAGCGACACCTCGATGGCCACGAATTGCATTGATGGATGAAATGTTGATGATGTTGCCGCCACCTTTACCTATCATGGCGCGAGCACAGGCTTTAGTAGTGTGCAGCAAGCCTAGTAGATTGACATTGACCATCCGATCGGTTGTAGATTCAGACTCGGTGACGAACAGTCCCTGATGGAGTAGTCCGGCGTTGTTCACGAGAAGACGCAGCTGACGTCCGTTTGATCGCGACGACAACGCCTTTTTTATGGTCGGAGGATCAGTTATATCCACTTCTTGCCAGTGTGCAGTTGATACGTAGGAGCTAAGCAGTTCGTCGATACGTTCTGATTTGTTTCTGCTCCATAACTCAACCTGCCACCCTTTTTCAAGTAGTCGGTGAGCCAGCTTTGCGCCTAGTTCGCCAGAAGCCCCCGTAATTACTGCGTAGTCTTTTGTCACATCGTGGACCGTCATACTCGGGCTTTTTTAAACCGTTTTGAATGAAGGTCTGTTGTGGTAATGTCGACTACTACGGGCCGCTTGTAATCTTCGAGCACCTCAGCACAGTGCTGTTTGATTGACGATTTTAACATTTCTGTGTCGGTACCGTCTGACGGCCTAACTTTTGCTCGCACGATCTGTCCTGTTACTGCATTCGCCTGTCCGAATACCAGAGCATCGGTAACTCCGCTTACTTCGAGCAGCGCTGATTCTACCTCACTGGGATAGACTTTTAGCCCTCCAACGTTAATGATTTCTGTCTTTCGACCAAGTATTTTTACATATTCGCCATCAACTTCTACCTGATCCTGCGTATTAAAGAAACCTTCGTCATCAAAATGGTACGGCGCGTTGAGGTACCCCAACATTGCTCGTTCGGATTTGATCCAAAGTGTACCGTCGATGATTTTGTACGAGAATCCTGCACCTCCTAGTTTTACCCACAGTGAATTGTTGGACTTCGATTTCGTCGACATGATCCCAAGTTCGGATAGCCCGTAGGTCTGCTTCAACTTTACGTTCGGTAAAGCTTCATGCAATTTCTGAAGTGTCTGTTCTGGCATGGGTTCAGTTCCATACGTGATGATCTGGAGGCTCGATAGATCATACTGGCTAAACTTGTTGCCGATTAGGCACATAGTGAGGAATGTGGGTGTCGTTGGGAGCACCTCAACAGCGGCTTTTTCGACAATGTTTAAAACCTCATCTGGCGTACGCTCTTGAACGGTCACTATCGTGCTGCCGTGAGTCAATGCGTGGAACAGGGTGTTTATCCCACCAATATGATCGAACCCAAGGAAAGTGATGGTTCGTTGAGGCTTACGGCCCGAACTTTCGTATGCACCGACAATTTTATCGAAGTCTAGCACTGCGCCTTTACTGTTTCCAGTTGTTCCTGAGCTAAATAGCACCAGGCCAGCGGCTCCGCGTGTTCGCAGCGTGTCGTAGAGGTTGGAAGATACTTCGTCAACGCTTTCAAGCGTCTGAATTTTCTGCTTCGACCCGTTCAATTCGATGTAGAAACGAGCACCGCTGGTCGTTAGGATCTCTTCGCGCTTCTCTTCAGGAAGCGAGTTGATCGGCACAGTGATGGCTTTCATGTCGAGGAGAGCGATCAATGCAGCAACCGCGTCGGTATTATAGTCTGCTTCTAATGCGACTACGCTGCCAGGACGGATCCCAATGCTTTGAAGTCGCGTTTTCCAGTTTTGCCACTCCTGATTGAGTTAGTCGTAGGTCACTCTACCATTCGAGCTAATGATGGCAGGAGTATTTCCAAGGTTGGCAAGTGAGGTATGCAGCCTGGATGATTCCACTGAGTGTTTCCCTTCTTGAATTCAAATTGGGACGTCAACGAATCGGTGTTCCAACGTCGACGTTGGCACCAACGTTGTCGTTGTAGACTCCCTCTGTCAACCCCGACCGGTCGTTTCGTAACCTAATTGTTACGGACGATTGCTGTAATGACGAAGGACTATAGATGGGCGTACAGAGTCGCGCGATTCCGCCGAGCAGCGAGCGTGCCGCTGTAGGGGTCTACATAGACCACTCCTGTATGTATGAGATGTTTTCAGAAGATATGCCTATCGTCGTGCGGCCGGCTTGCTCTGTTACCTTCCCCACGAGAACGTTTCTAGACCAGCTTGACGGTGGTGACCTTTTGTTCGACGCTTGGTGCTGTTTCGCAGTTATTGCAGATCGTAGAAATGCGTTAAAGCCGCCGGAGTGCGCACTTGTTGTTGAAGCATCATCACGCCGTATAGCAGAGTTTTCTACTGGGCGCTACTGTGCTCGGCAAGCACTTGAGCGCTTTGGTTGCTCAGATGGAGTGGTTCTTGCCGACAAGTACGGTGCACCGATTTGGCCAGCTGGCTACATAGGCAGCATTTCGCACTGCTCCAATCTGGCGGTTGCGGTAGTTGCAAATTGGTCGGCGGACATCTTTTTTGGAGTTGACATTGAAGATGCTGCGAATATTGAAGACGGGGTGATGGCGATGGTTTCATCGCCAGATGAACTTGAGAAACTGCTTCTCCTCCCTTGCGATGACCTTTCGGTCTCTTGGAGAACGGTGTTGTTTAGTGCGAAGGAGAGTGCTTTTAAAGCCATTTTCACTGCGACAGGATGTGCGGTTGCACTTCGGGATATATCGGTGGCTATCGACGTTGATGGGATATTTAATGTCGCCTGGAACGCTGGCGATACGGCTGGTTCGGCTCCGTTGCTACTTACAGGTCGGTGGATGATATGGAAGCGGGCCGTATTTACTATGGCTTGGATTCAAGTGTAGGATATATCTAATCATCGGTTCTACTTCATTTGCCCTTCAGTGTTTGGATTAGCCGGCGTTTTTGCAGTCTGTTCTGTACGTATGAGCAATGATCCTGACTGGTGCCACCGCCGACGAGCTGACACCAGTGAGCAAGGCGAGAGCCTCCTCCTGCAGCGACCATGCTCGAGCCATGCCTTCATCCAGCGGCCCAGGACGAACTGCGGCGCGGGTCGCCGATGGAAGCGAGCCAAAGCGCTGAAGGCGGTGTGCGCGAGTTAAGGGCTGTGGATAGTGTGAACCGGCGATCGTACCGTGTGGTCAAGGCCAGCAACAGCCTTAATAACGTCAAGGGAGCAAACACGCGTGCGGACGGCTGTGACGGCATAGCGTGTGAGCATGAGTTGGATACCCAAAGACGCCAGCGTCGTCGCACTGATCGTTAGCCTGACTGCCATACTCGGGACCGTTGTTAATGCCGTGGCTGGGCTCAGTCAGTTCTCTAAGACAGCAAAAGCCTATCGGACCATCGAATGGACCAATAGCACGCTTGACCGAGATCGAGACGACGAAGCGCGCCAACGCCCGCTGATGGAACTAAGGATCTCCCAAGAGGCTCATCTTCTTGCCGCTCACTACGTGCCTTGGTGGAGGTTCATGGTGCTTCCTCTCTGGATGATCCTGGTTGGGTCTCTCTTCCTATACGCTATTGGGACTGGAAAGTATTCGTCTGACGCAGCCGGTCCTACACTATACTACCTCGTGTTTTGCACATGGTTTACATGGCTGTTCATTGGCAGCTATTGCGAGCGAGTGCGAATTGTCGAGCATCATAATGCGGGTTGTCTTACAGAGTCACGCATACCGCTGTGGCGTATGGGCAATAAGGTTCTCGTCTACGCGATTTGTTTTACTGTTGCCACCAGTGCCCTCTGTGGCGCTGCGGCTCTGTCGGTTAGGCCTAAGCATTCGGAGTGGCTAGTTGGTGGAGGTATTGCGGTCGGTATGATCCTTTTTCCTGCACTCATCCCATTCGTGAGACTGCGTGCCCGAGAATGGGTCAAGGAAACGAAGGGGGAGTCGAGGTCTATTGGAAACAATAGAACTAATGTTCCACGCTTCCTCGCTAAACTGCTTGACTTCGACGTGTTCCGGGATGAGTCCCCCGATTAGTGACTTGATCTTGCTGACTAAATTTGCATGACTGGATGCATAATGTTATTCTAAATTCAGATATGTCAGCGAATCAATCCGCGTCATTGCTCCACCGCCTCCGTCGGCTCAAAGCCGCGCTATTGGCCGTCTCCCTGACCCTGGCTGGCATCCTCCTCATGATGCTCAACGCCTGGCTGACGCCGTTGCAGTTGGGAGCTTGGCAGTGGCTGCATGCCCTGCCGTTGGGTGAGCTGGGTGGGACGCTGTTTGGTGCGGGGCTGCTCTCAACGTTCTTCGAGTACGCCTTCCGACGGGATCAGGAGCGGGCGGTGACAGAGCGCTTCCGCCAAACGATCCATGAGGAAGCACCAGCCCTGCGCGATGCCGTCATCGAGGCCTTCCGCTTCGACCACCAGGACGTAGCGCGTATAGCCACACCCGAACTGCTGGACGACTTGGCCCGCACCAGCCTGGGTCTGCGCTTCGGTGACCCAGCCTTCGGCCGCGAGGTTTATGCCGACATCCGCCACCAAGCCATGGCCGCCGAGGAGCGCTGGTACGACGCCCGTGTCGACGCGACCCTTGATATACCAAGGGGTAGGAGCGTAGCTCCTACCCCGTTCTTCGACTTACGTGTCCGCTGGGAGTACACCGTCACGCCGCGGCACCGCTTCCGCAAGTTCGCCGTCGTCTCCGACCGCCAGCGCTACGACCAGCTGGTGGCCGAGCGTGGGGAGACGAGTGTGTGGTACCGCCGCCCGGTGCCGGGGCTAGCCGTCAGCGATCCAGAGGTCTTCGCCCTGGAGCAGTTCACCGTCAACGGCACACCGGTACCGTTCACGCGGCAGGTGGAGGATGCAGGGCAGATCTATGTCGTCGACCTGGGCACTGAGGTCATCACAGACGACAAGCCAGTCGTCATCGCCTTCCGGTTCCGTTCACTCGTGCAGCGCAACGGCCATGTCTTCCACCTCAACATCGACCGCCCGACCAAAGGACTGGACGTGGAGCTGTCCTACGACACCGACGCCATCGAGCGAGTCCGCCTGATGGACTTCGCATCGCGCGGTGATGGTGGACGCGTCTCCGAGGAACCACAGTCAGCAGTCGTGCGCTACCGTTACGACGGCTGGCTCTTCCCAAGAGCAGGGCTTGTCTTCGCCTGGACGCTCCACAATGAGCAAGCAGCCCAGCTTGACCAAGCAGCCGACGCGCAGCCGCAAGCCAACGCTTCTCAGAGAACTTCAGCCGGCCAGCGCACCGGCATAGCCAAGTCGTCGGTCAGCGCTGGCAATGACGACGCCCGCCCAGCGCAGGCCGCTTGACGGACGCCGCGTGGCCCACAGGTACGGCCACGATCGGGTAGAAACCCCGCTATACGGGGCCTTCATTCAGCAGCCACCCATGCTGCTCACCTCCCTCCATCTCGGCTGGCATCCCTAGATTGCCATACATGTATGGTGGTGCCAAGTTGGTGGCCGCTTGACGCTGGTGCCGTGCGCGACTCCTCCTCCACCAGCCAAGACGAGCAGTGGTGGCTTATCGCCCGCCAGCTGGGTCTGCGACTGCAGCGCGCCCGCATCGCCAAGGGCCTGAGCCAAGAGGCCCTGGCCCACGCCGCAGGCATCTCCACCTACACCTACCAAAAGTTTGAGAAGGGCGAGTCCCGCCCCGGCACCCCGATGAACCCGCGCCTGCGCACTCTCATCGCCCTGGCAACGGCGCTGGACATGCGGGTAGAGGAGTTGGTGGGAGGGGTGGGCGAGTAGTTCATACCCCCGTACTGGAGCGCTTGACTGATATGTGTGGTCGAGTGCTGGTACCAGTCGCTACACTACAACCGTGAAAAATCGACGTCGATGCCAGGTGGATCGAGGGGAGGCGATCCGTGCATATCAAGCGAGCATTTAGAAAGGCCAGAACCTGCTCCGTGAACCACATGACGGTGTGCGAGCAGGCAGGTTTACGCTGGAATGAGACGACGGTTAGTGAAATTCTGATGTCTCAGGTCGCTCAAGCTGAGGCTGTCTCCGTCGTTCCTTTTACGCAACCTGCCGAGGCAATCAGTGGTGCAGATTGGATCTGGTGGTGGGTGGATGATGCGGGCGCATACGGCATGCTGGTTCAAGCCAAACGGGTGACCATTACCGAAGGTAAATGGTGGTTTGGCTTTAATTATGCCAGTGGCCAGCCTAAAAAATCGCAGTATAAGTTGCTCCGCTCCACTGCAAATGCGCTTGATCTTCTGCCGGTATACGCCTTGTATTTGGGTAGCGGCGACTACCGGAACTGGGAACGGTGCTCTCGGGAGCATCGAGAGCGCGGTCACTGCCCCATATGCATGAGACGAACGATCTCTCTTATGCCTGCGTTGCTCGCTTTAGACTGGGCGATCAGTGACGCAAAATCCACGTACGAAGCATCCGTGGCCCTTGAAGATTTGTGGACACTTCCAAACGAGTCTGCATCTCTGTGGCCGGCAATGAAGCGTCAGTTGGTGCCTGAGCTGTTGGATTTCTTGCAAACACGACAAGATGGAACGTATGCGGTAACACGCTCTATGATCGATCGAGTGTTGCGAGCACGAATGGGCGCATTTTTCGATGCGCGGCTAGACACGCATGCTCCGATGTACCGGCAGGAGTACGACTACTTTAAGCCTGTATTCGATCATCTTCCTGATGACTTGGGCCATTGGGACACTCCCTACTTTCCCCACGTACTGAGACCACTCCGACGGATAGCTCCAGATTATGTACTTGAGATTCTGGACGATCCAGAAGACTTCGGTAGAGGTGATTTTCTTCGAAATGCCTCTGACATGGCGAATAGTTACCCAACTGGCATTGCAGGTATTGTCGTAGTGCAATTGTCGCGTTAAGTAAGTTAAGCAACTATCGTTGAATATTTCGATAGACTGCGCGGAGTCGTTTGATGCACATAAGGATAACAAGCAGGTAGTGGATGCCTAGCGCGATTATTACTCCAGCACCCCAACGACCTATCTGGTCGTTACCATCACTTGCCGCAGCACACACCATCAGTGCCGTTGTTAATGCCAGCCCGACAAGCACCGAGTACAGGATGTTGTAGAAAAATTCATCCAGTAGACGGAGCTGAGGTGAACCTTTGGTGGCAACTGTTGCTTGTCTTGTCTGGAAAGCAAAGATCGCGAGGCCGAACGAAAATGCGGTGAAGATGGCCGCACCGGCCAGAAGGCTGGATGCACTGTTGAGCGTGAGGTTGCTAGCAGCGCCAAGGGTACCCAGTGCGATAGGAATACCGAATTGAGTGACGTAGTCCCATAAGTTGGTGGATGGTTCGTCGGATGCTCGGCTTTGGTTGACGAGCGTGCCGAGATGATCCTCCACTACAGGTCGAACGTCGAGCTTGCTGGCCATCGTGCACCACCTCCGTTGTCTAGTGCTCCCAGCTAGTGTCCCACCGCCCACCGACACGTTCCATGATGTCATTGACCTCCTCGGCGCACCTGCGAATGTGGGCGTTGTCACTCAGTGCTGGTGTGCCGTAGTCCGAGAAGAGCCAGCGTGCCATGGGGGTTCGCTCCTCATCAATGGCAAATGTCTTGGTTTTGCCGCTGCCTTCCATCGTGACAGAGATCGAGTCGGGTTCTTTGTCGTCATCGCTGCGCCCGACAAGGCGGCCAGCAAGTTTCTTGTTGTCTCGTATCAGCTTGAGTGCCCTTCTTGGGAAGTACTTACCCTTTGCTGGTTTGAGAACGGAGGTGACGCTGCCTGCGATGGATTCTTCCCCTTGGTCTGCGATGTCGGCGTGCTGGTCAAGATACTTGACCTCGATCTTAGACATCTCGGCCGTCTCAAGCCAGGACTCCGACTCGACGATGTTGTCCACCTTGAGAGTAAATTTGGGAAACTTTGTATTCCATAGTTCTCGCAAAGCTGCCACATATGGTCGCTTAAGGCTGCCTTCTTGGATCATCTCGACAACCATATACGCCTCCAGGCAAGGATGCGTGTCGGGCACGGCAAGCACAAGGCGAACTTCGGGTTCGTTAACGAGATTGCCGTCGTGCTCCATGATGATCTCATCATCGTCAATATTTCGAATGCGAGCCGGTTCCCCGTAATGGCCAATGCGACCCTTCAGTAGTGCTATGCGCCCATGGATTGCAGGCTCTGTGGTGTCATAGACTTTTTCGCGCTCGTGATCTTTGATGGAAACTCCCTTCCATGCTTCAACAGCGAAGTCAAAGAAGTCTGTTCCGTCGGGGAGGGTTCGAAGGTCGCAGTCTGGCGCTCCTCTTCGATATTTTTCGTGGTACCTGAAGGAGATCGCGGTTGCGGTGTGACGCGGCATTTGCTCCCTCTCTTGTCGCTGCGGATGGGCTGCTGGAGTGCTAGCACCATGGGCGATTATCGCGAGGGGCTCGTGTGGTTACGGCAGAAGTGATCAATTCGTAATATTGGCAGCATGTCCGACGCTGGGGTGCGGTTGCTAGGCGTCGTGACCGATGGTTCTTGCGTGCCTGATGGTCACGATCGGCGTGGAGGGCGGTCTGCCCCAAAGCTGCCCGACGGGCACGCTCTGTGCCTATAGATGGGCTACCGGTCGCAAGGACATGTAGGTGTTGCCGCGTGTCATGGGAGAGGCTGCCGTGCGTACTCTGGGAGTGACCTAGGAAACCTGTTGGTGCGGAGGCTACGTGAGCGCCTCTGCTCGCTTGCGCTTGGCCTGCTGGATGTACTTGCCGACCGTGCTCAGTGCCACATCGTACTCCTTGGCGATCTCCGTGTAGGTCAGCCCGTGGTCGAGGTGGTCGGCCACCAGCTGCTC
>ERZ773070.666-NODE-666-length-24219-cov-11.897616_pt1 | contig 24219 bp, 20 predicted proteins | sample MGYA00580618_ERZ773070 | MGnify/ENA primary metagenome ERZ773070 (study PRJEB29015, sample SAMEA2738023) | human oral metagenome | biome: human oral; feature: human-associated habitat; material: dental | place: China | collected 2019 ... | reverse complement strand
ACGCCCGATCAGGCCAATAAACTCGAGTGCTCCCCGCGTATGCGGGGATGATCCCGACTTGACGCCCGATCAGGCCAATAAACTCGAGTGCTCCCCGCGTATGCGGGGATGATCCCGACTTGACGCCCGATCAGGCCAATAAACTCGAGTGCTCCCCGCGTATGCGGGGATGATCCCTCGCTCCGGCGCCAGTTGCTCAGGCCGGCGCCGTGCTCCCCGCGTATGCGGGGATGATCCACATAATCGCAGGCACGAAGCGAGAGCACGAGAGTGCTCCCCGCGTATGCGGGGATGATCCGCCGACGGCGCCGAGGGAGCGTGAGGAGGATCACGTGCTCCCCGCGTATGCGGGGATGATCCGTGGCTGTCGGGGAGCTCGCATTCGTGGCTGTAGTGCTCCCCGCGTATGCGGGGATGATCCGCCCCAGACAAGGAATTGCTTCATCCAAACCTTGTGCTCCCCGCGTATGCGGGGATGATCCAGAAACCCCCCGGAGACTTACTCCGGGGGGTTCCGTGCTCCCCGCGTATGCGGGGATGATCCTTGTCTGTCGGCTATGCAGGAGGTCTGCGGCAAGTGCTCCCCGCGTATGCGGGGATGATCCCGGGGTTACATTCGTCAGCGGCGTATCTTGGATGTGCTCCCCGCGTATGCGGGGATGATCCTACGGAAATGCGGGTCAAGAGAGAAAACGACTAGGTGCTCCCCGCGTATGCGGGGATGATCCGGGAGCCAGTTCGTCTATCTCCGGCGCCACAAGGTGCTCCCCGCGTATGCGGGGATGATCCGTCGACGAGCAGTCGCCGACGCCGGACCGGTCGGGTGCTCCCCGCGTATGCGGGGATGATCCGGATGCGCCGAGGGAGCCCGGATGGATGAGAGAGTGCTCCCCGCGTATGCGGGGATGATCCTTTGTTGTTCGTGAGCGATTTGCCGCCTTTACGGTGCTCCCCGCGTATGCGGGGATGATCCTGCACCATGGACGATCGTCACCGGCGCCCGCGGGTGCTCCCCGCGTATGCGGGGATGATCCGGCCGAATCTGACAGCCGATACATACTGAAGAAGTGCTCCCCGCGTATGCGGGGATGATCCGAACGCCCGGATCGTCGTTTTCAGTGCCGTCTGGTGCTCCCCGCGTATGCGGGGATGATCCCTTGCGGACGTGCATATCGAGGCGCCCCGGTGGTGCTCCCCGCGTATGCGGGGATGATCCCTGCGCTACCCTGTGCGCGGCGCCAGAGTTCAGGTGCTCCCCGCGTATGCGGGGATGATCCCTCTATTTCGACAAGCCGCAGACTCGAAACTGCGTGCTCCCCGCGTATGCGGGGATGATCCGATGGGCGTCACTTGCACACCAGCCTATAGTCGGTGCTCCCCGCGTATGCGGGGATGATCCCATGATCGCCGGTACGAAACGGCTGCAGGAAATGTGCTCCCCGCGTATGCGGGGATGATCCCGCTTGTTCGGGTACTTTGAGATTATTGTAGATGTGCTCCCCGCGTATGCGGGGATGATCCCGGTTATATAATGTGTAGGGGTGTACTGTGTTAGTGCTCCCCGCGTATGCGGGGATGATCCGCTCACACCGGAGGGGCTTGACAGAGCCCCTCCGTGCTCCCCGCGTATGCGGGGATGATCCCACCGTCGGTTCGTCCCGGATGCCCGCGTAGGCGTGCTCCCCGCGTATGCGGGGATGATCCCCACTGCGTCTTCGCGACTGCGGTTGCCAGGTCCGTGCTCCCCGCGTATGCGGGGATGATCCTGACGTTCTCCCATACGACTAAATGCGGACGAAGTGCTCCCCGCGTATGCGGGGATGATCCGTTCGTGCTCGCGGACCATTCCACGGATGAGCTGTGCTCCCCGCGTATGCGGGGATGATCCCCCGCTTCGCCGCCTCCACGATGGCGTCACGGAGTGCTCCCCGCGTATGCGGGGATGATCCGAACACCAGCCCCGGGGCAACCACTCGCCTACTGTGCTCCCCGCGTATGCGGGGATGATCCCCGAAATCCGGATCCTTCCGAACCTCCACCGACAGTGCTCCCCGCGTATGCGGGGATGATCCCTCAGAGACGAAATCCGAAACTCCTAGAAGAAAGTGCTCCCCGCGTATGCGGGGATGATCCTTCTTGTGAGGGCCCGGCACTTCGCCGTGGAGGGTGCTCCCCGCGTATGCGGGGATGATCCGGTGAAATCGCCTTTAGGGTCGTGCCGCTGGGCGTGCTCCCCGCGTATGCGGGGATGATCCGCGGGGCTTTACGCGCAAGAGCGAGGCCAACCGGGTGCTCCCCGCGTATGCGGGGATGATCCGGGCATGATACACGTAACCGACTATCGAGACATGTGCTCCCCGCGTATGCGGGGATGATCCTAGATTCGGATAGAGATCTAGTTCCTGGAGTATGTGCTCCCCGCGTATGCGGGGATGATCCCGCGAACTCCTTACGGTATAGCCTATATTGTTGAGTGCTCCCCGCGTATGCGGGGATGATCCGTAGAGAGGGTTCATCTAAGGGAGAGAGAGTCTGTGCTCCCCGCGTATGCGGGGATGATCCGATCGTCCCGGTCTTCGCCGGAGGCTTCGGCAGGTGCTCCCCGCGTATGCGGGGATGATCCGTGCGCGCAACGCGGATTGCAGTCAGGTTCCAGGGTGCTCCCCGCGTATGCGGGGATGATCCGCCCCTCGGAGGCGGGGTGCATACGCAGGCGCAGTGCTCCCCGCGTATGCGGGGATGATCCTGCTGCGAAGGCGCCGGTGTCGGTGACGCCGGTGGTGCTCCCCGCGTATGCGGGGATGATCCGACGCCTGCCAGGAACTGATCGACCGGACCCGGGTGCTCCCGCGTATGCGGGGATGATCCGTCACCGGCGCAGCCGAGACGGTGCCAGGCGAGGTGCTCCCCGCGTATGCGGGGATGATCCGCCGCCGCCCCCGCGGCGCCGTCTCCGGCGCCCGTGCTCCCCGCGTATGCGGGGATGATCCTCTGTCCGCCGGCCGCGCGGCCCGCACTTTCGAGGTGCTCCCCGCGTATGCGGGGATGATCCGGTCGTGCCGATCTTCGAGAAACTCAGTCCCGTGGTGCTCCCCGCGTATGCGGGGATGATCCGGCCTCCGACTGCGCGTCATTGGTGTTGGGTTCGTGCTCCCCGCGTATGCGGGGATGATCCGGGCCTCGCTGCAGGGGCTGGTATCTCCTTGTTGTGCTCCCCGCGTATGCGGGGATGATCCGCCGCCTCGCGTGCCGAGCCGCCCCGCGACGCCGTGCTCCCCGCGTATGCGGGGATGATCCCTCGAACACCTGGGCCGCTCGGACCGTCGGCACGTGCTCCCCGCGTATGCGGGGATGATCCCTCCGGCTGGTCCTCACCCGCGAGCTGCACCTCGTGCTCCCCGCGTATGCGGGGATGATCCCAGCCCGTCGATCGAATACTGGTCGCTATCGTCGTGCTCCCCGCGTATGCGGGGATGATCCGATCCGCGCGACGGAGATGACGTTGACTTTGCGGTGCTCCCCGCGTATGCGGGGATGATCCTCTGGAAAAAGTCCAAAAAACGGAAGGATCGGGGTGCTCCCCGCGTATGCGGGGATGATCCGGGCCTCGCCGCAGGTGCAGGTATCTCCTTGTTGTGCTCCCCGCGTATGCGGGGATGATCCCTGGATGTCTTACGCGGTCAATGGTATCCGGGAGGTGCTCCCCGCGTATGCGGGGATGATCCTGCTGAACACATCACCCACCTCGAACGGCTTATGTGCTCCCCGCGTATGCGGGGATGATCCGGGATGCGGCTGGATATGGTGGCGTGGCCACCCGTGCTCCCCGCGTATGCGGGGATGATCCGACGGCACCCCCGCCGTCGCCGGCGACATCATCGTGCTCCCCGCGTATGCGGGGATGATCCGGCAAATACCCCGGGGCCGTCGCCGGCGTCACCGTGCTCCCCGCGTATGCGGGGATGATCCCCGCCCGAAATCCCCGGCGCAGCCGAGCCTGTGGTGCTCCCCGCGTATGCGGGGATGATCCGCTACGCTCCCCCAGCCGGATGCCCGCGCACTGCGTGCTCCCCGCGTATGCGGGGATGATCCCGACTTCGCCGTTTCGTCGAGCGACTTCGGGAAGTGCTCCCCGCGTATGCGGGGATGATCCCCGGACTTCTCCCAGATGGCCCGCAGCGTGTTGGTGCTCCCCGCGTATGCGGGGATGATCCTCGTTGGTGTCAAAGGGAAAAAGAGAGAAAGGAGTGCTCCCCGCGTATGCGGGGATGATCCCGTGAAGTTCCCCTTCGGGTCGTGCCGCTCGGCGTGCTCCCCGCGTATGCGGGGATGATCCCAACGCGCAGTACCAGTGCCAGCCGCCTCCCGGGTGCTCCCCGCGTATGCGGGGATGATTGCCAGCGATCGAGGGTGGCGCCGCCGATTTGGGGGTGCTCCCCGCGTATGCGGGGATGATCCCGTCATCTCAAGATACCGCTCGTCGATATCCTCGTGCTCCCCGCGTATGCGGGGATGATTGGTCTCGGCGCGAAGTCTTTGAGCGGGCGAAGTCGTGCTCCCCGCGTATGCGGGGATGATCCATCGCGCCACCGACATTGCCGCGCAGAAGATTGGTGCTCCCCGCGTATGCGGGGATGATCCGGATATAGTAAAAGGTGTGAGTGACCATGACGAGTGCTCCCCGCGTATGCGGGGATGATCCCGGTAAGCATCAGGGTTTTCCTTTCTCTCTGTTGTGCTCCCCGCGTATGCGGGGATGATCCTTTGGTCTGCGCCACCTGGTCGGCGAAGACGTCGTGCTCCCCGCGTATGCGGGGATGATGCAGACGCCGCTGGGTTTCAGCAGGCGGTGGGCCCGTGCTCCCCGCGTATGCGGGGATGATCCGGCGCGGTCCCAGTCGGCGTAGCGCTTGTCCTCGTGCTCCCCGCGTATGCGGGGATCTCCAGCCATAACACGGCGCCATCGCCTCGAACCCTGCGTTCGCCCTCGCTAACGCGGAGGGCGAACGGAATTTGTCGGATTCCCCCGTAAATCCGGCCTTGACAGGAAAATCGTGTACGGATTGTACCCTTGTTTCGTCCTGTTGGTCATGGCCTTGGGACGGCTCCGCGCAATATCGGGACATAAATTATATAGTTGATATTAAACCTATCGGGCGTCTGGCCGTGATGCGGACCGAAGCCGCCCAGTTTCTGGGGATCGATCCGCGAACGCTGGCCAAGGCGATCGATGCGGGTCAGGTGCCGGCCATCATGATCGGACAGTTCGTGTGGGTGCCCACGTCCTGGCTCCGCGACCAACTGAGATAATAGTCAGCATCGGCAACATCGATGACGCGTCCACCGGGCACGGCTCCCACGTTCCCGTTTCCCTTGACCAGCACACCCCCGCGCCCGCGCCCGGGCTCGACGCCGGGCTTGACGCCGGGTGCGTCGAGCCGGCCGTGGAAGAACTCAGCCGGCGCGTCGAGTCGGCCCCCACCGCGGGCAAACGCCGAAACCTGGCCGTCCGCCTGGCCTGGGCCACGCTCGTGCCCGGCGCCGCCTACGACCACGGCCTGCCCGCCAGCAGGATCAGCGAGCTACAGGCCTGGGCCCACCGGCCCGACGCGGTCCGCCACGGCCAGACCACCCACGACCAGCGACTCGTCGAACCCTTTCTGCCCGGCCGGGACACCCAGATCTTCACCGTCTACGACACCCACCCCGACTACGCCCCCGACCTGTTCGCCCCGGCCATAGACGGCCTGACACCACCCCCCACCTAAGCCGGCCCGGCATGGACGAGGACTACGCCGCCATCGGCCTCCCACCACCCTCCGCCTGAGCCGGCTGGCCCGTCCGCACACTGTCCGGGCGACCACTGTCGTCAGCAAGGAGAGTCCCTGATGAGCGGTACCGCCTACCTGACCCAGCCGCGCACCCCCGACGGCCGATGGGGCCGAACCAGCCGGATTGGCTCGGCCGGGGTGCGACTCGACCTGGCCGAGGAGGCCGACGTGGCCTATGTCCTGGACCGGATCCGGGCCGCCGGCGCCCGGCGCATCGCCACCCTGGCCTACGTGGCCGACCGGCGCGACCTGGCCGAGGAATTCGAGGCCAACACCTTCGAGTTCGTCTACGAACGCGCCACAGCCGCCGACCCCGACCACCCCACCATCACCGCCGGCGAGGTTTCCCGGATCATCGACGGCTCCTGGGCCCGGCACGTCCACCACATGCGCACCGACAGCCTGCACACCCGCATGAGCCGCGGCAACTCGCACCTCATGCGCGCCTGGGCCGCCTACGCCGCGGCCGCCCGCGACGCCCAGACCCGGCTGGGTCGGCCGCTGAGCGAGGCCGAACACGACCAGCTCGCCCGGATCGAAGCCCGCCGGGCCGGCACTGCCATGGACATCCGCCGCACCGGCGTGGCCGCTTGCCACTCCTACGAGGACCTCACCGATGGCCAGGCCCCCTCTGTCCCGGCGCCGAGGAGCAGTGGGCCGCCCAGGCCGACCGGCGAGCCGACGAGCGCTTCGAGCCGCCCGAGGCGATCCGCGGCCGGCGCGCCCTGACCGAGCACTATTGGCAGGCCAAATTCCCCGGCGCGATCGCCCCTCAGACCATCCCCCGCCGGGCCGCCACCGGGCTGCGCCGAACCATGGACACCTCCCCCGGCGGGGTCCTGGCCGCCGCCCGCCGATGGGAAACCGGCCAGGACGACGCGGCCACCGACGCCCTGTTCGCCCCCTTCCACGGCCGGGACCTATCCGACCGGGAGAAAACCGAGATCGTCGACCTACTACGCGCCCACCCCGCCCTAGCCGAGCAACTATGGCGCTCAGCAGTCATGATCGCCACCACCCGCCGGGCCCCGACCTGCCCGACCACAGCCGCTCCAGCCAGTCCTTGACAACCTCCCGGCAAGCGCCCGCCGGGCGGGCCACGACGCCGGCCCGGGGCTGTCCGCACACTATCCGAGCGAGTCGCAGCCGCGCCCGCCCCCACCCGCGAGAAGGGAGAGCCCCATGCACAACGTCTTCCAAGACCTGCCCTCAGTCATCGCCGCCGTCAACGCCGGCGGGATCATCCGCGTCCTCGGCGCCATGTCCATCCTGATCGGCCTGTGGCGCTGGCTGGGCAAAGGCAACCGCAAAACCGGAATGATCCTCGTCCTGCTCGGCGCCTGCGCGGTCATGTACACCGTATCCCTGCCCATTACTGGGCACCATCATCGGAGCAGTCGCCAACCTCCTACTCAAAGGCTTCCACTTCCTCGCCTCACGGATGTAACCCATGACCACCCCCACCCCGACCGTACCGAGCATGACGAGTCCAAATCAATTTCATCGTCATAATTAACGTTTTACATATATTATTCTAACATAGTGAAATAATAATTATTATAAATATATAACTTATGTCCCGCGACATGGTAGCGTTAATTATATCAACTAATGACAAAAAGTAAATAAAATGTAATAATTCAACTACAATATTTTATTATTAATATTTTTACTTTCAACAAAAATACAACTATCAAATCAATTTTTGTAACTTTCTCATATATTTTTATCCAGATTATTAATTTGCAATAATGCGAATGCTTCAATCGTCTATTTTGCAATATGTTATTTACTTAGCTATGCGTAATAATAATCATTACATTCAATTATTTTATCATTATTCTTCTACATATAACCTTCTGATTAATTCTGACAATTTATGACCAAAAATTTGCAATAACGTGTTAGACATGTCGTTAAACATGTCGGTCGACATCATTCCGTGGGAATAGACTCTCGAATTTCAACTAGTCTGCTACCCTATGACAGATAGGGACGGTAAATTTGTTGCCGTCATCTTGACTGACGAAAATGGGTGCGGCAGCACATGAGTCGGATGACAAGATTGACAAATTTGCTCAATTATCAGATAACGCACCCTACTCGCTGTGCTCAGCTTTGATTTGCTCCCGGTGACAGGAGAGGAACTCACCTTAACGTTTCTCACTCAACAGCGGACACGCCGCCCAGTTCTTCCTGAGGTCACGAGTATGTCCTTAATAGAAAATTCCATCATTGAATTTTAATAGAAAATAGAAAATGATTAGTCATTTATTGTAATGTAACATCACATAATTTATGTTATTATTCATAATATAGCGAGTCAATGCGACTTTCGAAAATTTCGCTGTGTAAGAATATCGAGATTGCACCTAATTTATATGCCGTGGCCTGTGACGGATCGATCAGCCGACGCTATCCGCCTGGGCCGATTTCGCTCGGGGAAAGGGTCGCCCCGCTGACATAGCATCCGAGATATCCTTGGAATTTATGAGCACACGAACCGCATTGATATTCGAGGGTGGCGGAATGCGTGGCACATATACGGCCGCACTGGTCGCCGAAATGATTGACGCTGGTATCGACTTCCCATGGGTCGGCGGGATCTCCGCCGGGGCGACCCACACATGCAACTTCGTCTCCCGCGACGCGTGGAGGGCACGTGCAGCTTTCGTCGAACTCGCCAAGGATCCGAATCTAGGCGGCCCGATCAGCTTTGTTCGCGGCAGGGGCTACTTCAACTCCGAGTACATTTACCAGCACACCTCTGGTCCCGGCGAACTCCTTCCCTTCGACTGGGACACTTTCAACGCGAGCGCCACGCAGTTCAAAATCGGCTCGTTCAACTGCGAAACGGGACAAACCGTCTACTGGGGCCGAGAGGACATCTCCACGCAGGAAGAACTCGTCACGTACTGTCAAGCTTCCTCCTCGATGCCGATCATCATGCCGCCAGTGGGGCTGAACGGCGTGGCCTACCTGGACGGAGCCATCGGAGACACAGGGGGTTTTGCGATTGACGCCGCGGAAGCCGACGGATATGAACGTTTCGTTGTCGTTATGACGCGTAAGCGTGGATATAGGAAATCCCCGTCGAAAATCCCACCGGCGATTTATAAGGGAATCTTTCGAAAGCATCCTGCCGTAGCCGAGGCTCTTCTCAATCGACCGAAAAAGTACAATGACTCTCTTGATCGTTTGGAGAGCCTCGAAGCCGAAGGACGGGCTTATCTCTACTATCCTGACGAGATGCCCATCTCGAACGGAGAACGAAAAGCCGTTAGCGTTCAAGCAGCATACGAAGAGGGCCTTCAACAAGCTAAACGAGATCTTCCTAAAATTATGGATTTCATTTATACTTAAATAATATAAATATATTGGATTAGAATTCCGGGATTTGTAATGAAATACAAAGAAGTTAATGGCAATTAATGACAAATAATTAACGATTTTCGATGGTTCCGTTGCCGTCTATCGGAATGACTGGACCCAAGTACTTTGGTTTCGGCTTAATAACGACTTGAACGAAATCCTTAGTTCTCGCAATCCACTCGCGAACATCACGCTTGAATTGCTGTGAGTAGTTATTCCCTCCCGAAGCAATGCCCCAGACATCCAGACCAAGCTCACGACCTATATAAATAGAACGCGCTAAATGGTATCTTTGCGTCACAACGACTATTGAATGTGCTTTAAAGATGGCACTTGCACGATACATTGATTCATAAGTTGAAAATCCCGCGTGGTCTTCGAAAATATCCTCTTTAGGAACTTCATGCTTTTCCAACCATTTCCGCATGACATTTGTCTCGTTATAGTGAACACTAGAATTGTCTCCGGATACAAGGATTTTCGGCGCAACTTTCTGCTTGTACAATTCCAGACTCTTTTCCAGCCGCTTTCGGAGCATATGCGAAGGCGTTCCATCCGAGCGTACCAACGCTCCAAGAACAAGTATGCAGTCAAGTTTCTCAGCACGAATGCCGCCGACATCCGAAACGACACGATCATTGGTCGTCACAGTGACATATATGTTAATCCCACCCACAGCGAATAAGCCCGAAGTGACGATAACTCCCAAGGTAATCACGATTCGCTTCTTCCAACCCCATTTTCTATGCTCACGTAATAGAAACTTCATAGGAGAATCATATCCTCTCCACGAAAGAAAGAGACAGGCACTACTCGCCTAGCATCTCTCGGGCCTTGTTCACAAGTGGAATGATCGCAGCACGTGAGGTGTGGTCATATCCGTGCGCAATGTTGTCCGCCACTTGGACTACCCACTCTCCGCGATGTCGGTATCTCTGAATCCGCTTGGAGAAGATTTTGAGCAAGGTTTTTTCCGGAAAGCTGAGTCCTTCATAGCGAACACCGCCTTGGAAATAGAAGAAGGGATAGCATCCACTGGCGAGTTCTTTCTTCGTAAAAGTTCCAGCGGGGACTCTCCAGTCACGTTGAGGGTGGACCGGCGTACCGCCATTGGCCCAGACGACGACTTTCCCCATGAGGTTCTCCCGCTTGATTTTTCTGCGGAATTCATGGAATCCTCGAATCCTGCTCATGCGCACGCCAGCGCCGTAGACAACCAGATCGGCTCCTGACAGGTCGATTCCCTTGGCTTGCGACCACGGATACAGACGCGCTCCCAGATCTTCGGCAATCCACTCTCCGTATGTCTGCGCGAACCCGGTGACGGTATTGTAGACGACCACGACATCGGCCATTGCGCTCTCCCTCCGCATGCCTTTGTTCCAACGGTCCAACTGTAGGCGGGCGCCGGCGTCCGTTCCACCGACATGTCGCAATGTCGAAATCGGAAAACTGTTGTGAACACTGACATTTGAAGGCACATAGCGAATTTGATGACGAAACTGTCGTAAAATTTTGGAAGTTCGCACGCCGACGGTTTCGGGTGCCCGAGACACCTGGGCACCCGAAACCGCCTAGTAGGCCAGAAGTTTACCTGTACTTCCTTCGGGTGTCGATCGAGAGCTGGTCAGCGAGCCGCTTCGCCGTCAACGTAGTCGGAGTCCACCGACGCGTTCCAGGCGAACATCCTGCGGATCTCCTGCCCTGTCTTCTCGACGGGGTGGTCTTGACCCTCGGCCCGAAGGGCCAGGAATTCAGGCGCACCGGCATCCTGATCGTCGATGAAGCGTTTAGCGAAGGAACCGTTCTGTATATCGCCCAGCACTTCCTTCATATGGTCTTTGACATCTGGGGTGATCACTCGGGGGCCGGAAATGTAGTCGCCGTATTCAGCTGTGTCAGAACATGACCATCGCTGCTTGGTCAGGCCGCCCTCATTGATGAGATCGACTATGAGCTTGAGCTCATGGCAGACCTCGAAGTAAGCCATTTCAGGCTGGTATCCGGCTTCGACGAGCGTTTCGAAACCGTACTGTATGAGCTGCGAAATCCCTCCGCACAGAACAGTCTGTTCGCCGAACAGGTCCGTTTCCGTTTCCTCCCGGAACGTTGTCTTGATTGCGCCCGCTCGGGTGCCGCCGATTGCCTTGGCGTAAGACAAAGCCAACTCCCATGCATGCCCTGAGGCATCCTGCTCGACGCACACGAGGACGGGAACGCCTCGTCCTTCTTCGTACTGACGTCGAACCGTGTGCCCGGGGCCCTTGGGGGCCACCATGCAGACGTCATGACCGGAATCCGGTGCGATATAACCAAAATGGACATTGAATCCGTGGGCGAAGAACACAGCGGCATCGGACTTGAGATTCGGCTCGATGTCATTGGCCCAGATCGATCGCTGAGACTGATCAGGGGCGAGGACCATGACGACATCCGCTTCGCGAACCGCGTCGCCTACTTTCGCCACCTCAAAACCTTGCTCTTTAGCCTTGTCAATAGATTTTGAGCCTTCACGCAATCCAATAATTACATTTACTCCTGAATCGCGTAAATTCATTGCATGGGCATGACCTTGTGAACCATACCCAACTATGGCTACTCTCTTAGATTGAATGACGGAAAGGTCTGCATCGTCATCATAGAAGATTTTTGCCACGTTTTTCTCCTTAATTTTTCGGTTATGGAGTTTAGGCGCACCAGCCGTTTCCGGACGGTGCCGCGCGTCCCGGACCAGTCAGCCGCCCAGCGCTTTCGCTAATCAATTATGCGCGCAGAAGCGACAATTCGGCAGAGACACGTTCGGAGAGCGAACGCGAACCGCGTCCGATCGCCACCGCTCCGGATTGGACGATTTCACGAATTCCATACGGTTCGAGGGCCGACAGGAATGCCCGGACCTTGGATTCCGAACCGGTTGCCTCGATCGTCACAGTGTCGGGAACGACGTCCACGACATGCGCCCTGAAGAGATCGACGACCTGGAGGACATTGGCGCGAGTGGAATCACTGGCCGACACCTTGACTAGGAGCAACTGCCGTTCAACCGTCGACTCAGGTTCGAGCTCGACGATTTTAAGCACATTGACGAGCTTGTTCAATTGCTTGGTAACCTGTTCGAGCGGGCGTTCGGCGGCATCGACCACGACGGTGATGCGCGAAAGCTGGGGGTCTTCGGTCTCCCCAACAGCGAGCGAGTGTATGTTGAAGGCGCGTCGAGCGAATAGAGCGGCAACACGCGTAAGAACGCCCGGCTTATTTTCGACCAGAACGGAGAGCGTGTGACGTGTGTTCATCTTTTTCCTTCCTTTCAGGCCGCGAACGGATCGGTCGTGGGACGAACGGAACGAGCGTAAACGATGTCGTCATTTGACACCCCGGCGGGAACCATAGGCCATACTTCGGAGTCCGGAGAGGTGACGAACTCCAACAGCACCGGACGGTCGTTGATCTCCATTGCTTTTTCAAAGGCGGCGTCGATGTCGTCGCCCTCTTCGACGCGCCATGCTTCGCAGCCGTAAGCCTGGGCTAGCTTGACGAAGTCAGGTATGCGGCGCGTTCCATGACCTGTATTGAGATCCGTATGCGAATAGCGTTCGCCGTAGAAAAGCGACTGCCATTGGCGGACCATGCCCAGCGAGGAATTGTTGATGATGCAGATCTTGATATCGATCCCCTCGAGGCAGCAAGTGGCCAGTTCCTGGTTAGTCATTTGGAAGGAGCCGTCCCCGTCGATCACCCAGACTGTTTTGTCGGGTTGTCCGACTTTGGCTCCCATGGCAGCCGGGACTCCGAATCCCATGGTCCCCGCGCCTCCCGAGCTCAGCCACTGTCGTGGGTGTTCGAAGTTCAGGAACTGATTCGCCCACATCTGATGCTGGCCGACGCCGGTAACGTAGATGGTGTTGTCAGACCCGACGGTTTTCGCTAGACGGGAAATGACATGCTGCGGCTCGAGCAGGCCGTCGTCGACCTCCTCCCACCCAGCTGGGTACCTCTCTCGCAAACCGGCCAGCGTCTTCCACCACTCCTCCAGATCGGGCACACCGTATTGACGGTGGGCTTCGCGCAATTCGGCGACGAGATCCGACGTGGCGTCTTTGAGATCCCCGACGATCGGGACGTCCACCAGGCGGTTTTTCGAGATCTCCGCCGGGTCGATGTCAATGTGAATGACTTTGGCATTGGGAGCGAAATCGGAGACCTTTCCCGTCACGCGATCGTCGAAACGCGCCCCCAAAGCCACGATGAGGTCGGACTTCTGGAGGGCGGCCACAGCGGGAACCGTTCCGTGCATACCGGGCATCCCGAGGTTGTTCGGATGTGAGTCGGGCACCACGCCACGCGCGGTCAGAGTCGTGACAATCGGCGCGTTGGACAAATCGACGAGTTCGACGAGGTCACGGGACACTCCCGCGCGCATCGCCCCGCCTCCCGCATACAGCACCGGACGCGACGACGTCGCGATGAGTCGTGCGGCTTCCCGGATTTGCCGTGCGTTCGGTTTAGTCACAGGACGGTACCCGGGCAGATCGAGTACGGGCGGCCACACGAAGTCCGCCTCCTCGACCTGGGCGGATTTCGTGACGTCGACCAAAACCGGCCCGGGACGACCCGTCGAAGCCAAGTAAAACGCCTCGGCGATGCGAGAAGGAATCTCCTCTGCACTCGTGACGAGGAAGGAGTGTTTCGTCACCGGCATCGTTATGCCCACGATGTCCGCTTCCTGAAAGGCGTCCGTGCCGATGGCGGCAGCGCCGACCTGGCCGGTGATCGCTACTATCGGGACTGAATCCATGTGCGCGTCCAGGAGCGAGGTGACGAGGTTCGTCGCACCCGGACCCGACGTCACGATGCAAACGCCGACCCGGCCGGTGGCCAGCGCGTATCCTTCGGCGGCATGTCCCGCCCCCTGCTCGTGGCGCACCAGGATATGCCGGAGCTTAGCGTGGAAGATCGGATCATACGTCGGGAGGATCGCACCTCCCGGCATGCCGAAGACGACCTCGACGCCGAGCTCCTCGAGCGCGCGTATGATCGACCGCGCCCCCGTTGACTTCTCGCGAATCACTCGCGGGGTGGCGGCCTGTTCATCTGCGCCTGTCGACGAGTCGGTCGGCGTTTGCCGTTTTGCCATCTCTTCCTCCTTCGTTGTGGCGGCACACCGGGCATCGCAGGCCAGGGGCCGTGCTTCGGCAGGCATGAAAAAACCCCTCGAACGAGGGGCGCGCGGCACGTCGCCAACGGCTTGTGCAGCGCGTCAGTTACGTACCAGAAGAGTTCTCACAGGTTGACCATAGCCGCAGAACCGGCCAGATGCCAAGCCAGTCGGAGTTTGTCTCACTATTTGAATCACGATCTCGCAATGCGAGCCACTTGATTGTCGAAACGGGCTTTCCCGGCGCTCTCCCTCCCGCTCCCGCCTTCCGCCAGTCCTCGGACACGCACCGGAGAAGGCCGGCGGCGCATATCGCCCCACCGGGAGGTCGATCGACCCGGTCGCGATTCGAGGACACCTGTACACCTCGGACTTTCGGCCCCCTCGACAAATCAGTGAATTGCTTATCACTGTGGTTTGAGTCGCTGCCGCCCGAGCCTCCCGGCCGTCCCAGTCCCGCACGCCCTAAGGTGGAACGGTGAAGCAAACTGACGACCACCACGTTGCCGCCCTCGATCGCCTTGCCGACCAGTTGCGCGTCGTGATGAGACTCGGCGAGATGCTGTTGTCCGCCGGCGCTTCGGCTTTCCGAGTCAAAGACGGCATGGACCGGATTGCACATGCAGTGGGCATCGACAAGATCTCCATCCAAGTCACCTACACTGAAATCACCGCCACCGCCTTCGCCGGCGGGACGTTCCGGACGGAACTCGTTGAGCAGCGGGTCATGGGAATCAACGCCGAACGCATAGACGACCTCAATGACTTCGTCCACAACCTTCCCGGGAAGATGTTGGTCGAAGACGCCGACGACATGCTTGACGCTTTCGCGAACAAAGACCCTCTGTACTCCATGCCCGTATCCGCCCTCGCTTCGGGCGTAGCATGCGCAGGCTTCGCATTCCTCAACCAGGGTGGCTGGGTCGAGTGCCTGGTCGTCTTCTTCGCTGCTCTGGCAGGCCAGGCGACCCGCAAGACGCTGTTGCGCCGCCACATGAATCACTTCGCCGTGTGGATGGCGTGCGGATTCGTCGCCACAAGCCTCTACATGGGAATCGTGTCGGTCTTCCATATAGCCGATATCGTCGACGCCTCCCACCAGTCCGGAGTCGTCTCCTCGGTGCTTTTCCTCGTCCCCGGCTTCCCTCTCGTCACCTCGATACTCGATCTCATCCGACAGGACTATATCGCTGGAATCGCGCGGGGCGTGTACGTCGTCATGCTTCTGATCTCGACAGCGGCCTCCGTATGGGCGGTGACGGGACTTCTCAACTGGAACGTCAACCCGTCCGCTGACGGGTACCACCTGAACACCTGGCTCCTACTACTCGGGCGCATTCTCGCGAGCTTCGTCGCAGCCTACGGCTTCGCCATGCTCTTCAACGCTCCCCAGCGCGCAAGCTTCATCGCAGCCGTCATCGGCACGGTCATCAACGTTCTCCGACTCACCGCCCAGGACGCCGGGCTCGGACGGATGTCGGCCATCGGACTGGCGGCGTTCCTAGCGGGGCTTCTCGCCGCTCTGGGCGCCAAGTGGACGAAGTATTCGAGGGTGACGCTTTCCGTTCCGGCCGTTGTCGTGATGATCCCCGGCGTCCCGCTCTACCGCGCACTGTCAGCGCTCAATGACGGGCTCCAAGTCAACGCCGCGATCCCGGAAATCGTGACGCTGTGCCTGGCTATCACCGCCATCGGCGTCGGGTTGGCGCTGTCACGTATGGTCACCGACCGCAATTGGCTCATGAGTTAGGACGGAGGCCGCTTGGCCAGCGGGATCCTTAGAAGGAGCCCAAAACGTGGGCAAGGAGGATCTTAACGATCATTGCAACGGGGTATACGAGTGCGTACCCGAGCGCGACACGTGGGTCGGCATTTGTGCGGCCGTTTGCGAAAGCGAGGACCGCAGGCTGCGTCTGAGCGCCGCCCAGAAGGCCGGACAGCTTTGTCCCGCCCATTTTGAAGATCTTACGCATAGTCGCATACAGCCCGATGGCGACAACGAGCGTGACCAATGCGCCCAGTATGAGAATCTTCCACCAGTCGCCAGAGGAGAAAGCGTTGAGAATCTGGGCGCCGGCCTTCGTGCCAGCTCGAGCGAGGAACATGAGCAAGCCCAATTCTGCAAGAACCGAATCGGCGGTGTTCGGAAGCACCGTCACCAGCGGACCGATTCGTCCGATCTTGCCCATGATGAGGCCGACGATCAGGATCCCTGCGGCGTACCCCAAAGCGAAGTGGGCGCCGCCGGGAAGTGGGATGTCGATCTCACCGAGGAAGTATCCGAGGGCAAGGCCTATGCCGAGAGACACGGGGTTGATATCGGTCATTCCCTTGGCGGAGTCGCCGAGCCATTTTGAGATTTCCCGTAGTTTCATCGTCGGTCCGACGACGCGGAGACGGTCTCCCATCTCCACCACGAGGTCGGGGATCGCGAGCATGTCGGCGTCGGCGCGCCTGACACGCGAAATTTTCGCGTTCCACCGCTCATCTAGAATCTCGTCCAGTTCGGCGATCGTCTTACCCACGAGAGCCGGAGTCGACAGAGTGATGCGCCGAAAATCCAAAAAACGGCGGTCTGAGCGAAGCGAATGACTCGACCGGTGGCCGAGATGGTGAAGAGCGTCATTGACATTCTCCAACGTGCCTACAACCGTAGCGAGGTCGTCCTTCTCCAGTACGTCGTCCTCGTGAGGTATCCAAATCGGCCCGGTTTCGCCTCGCCGCAAACGCGAAATCTCGATGGGGCCGCCGAGTTCGGCGGAAACTTGAGCTATCGTCGGGCAGTCGTCTCTTTCGACTCGCACATTGAAATGAGTGACGGGGGTAGGCTCATCTGGATCGTCATCAGCTTTCCGCAGAGCGAAATAGGCCGCTCCTATCATTCCAACCACACCGAAAAGATATGCCACCGCGTACCCAACCGTTGCCAGTGGCTCATTGCCAGAGGCCTCACCCGCAGCCGCCAAAGCGGGTGTGTTCGTTATGCCTCCCGAGAAGGTCCCCGCAATAAGGGCTCCATCCATGTGAAATACATATCGTCCTAAGACATAAACAACACCCGCCGCAACAATGAAGACTGATATCATCATGGCAATAGGTCCACTAGCTTGTTTAAGTGAACGAAAAAAGCTCTTTCCCGCACTATTACCAATAGCAAAAGCGAAAATCGCCAGACCAACAGTTCCAAGTTCTTCATCAATAGTGACGCGTATTCCAAGATGCGCGCCCAATGCGGATACTCCAATAGCGAGGAAAAGAACAGCAGCTGCCTCCAATCCTATTCCTCCTATTTTTATACGCCCCAAAAGCATTCCCAAACCCATAAGGAGAAACATGAACATTACTGGATATTCATCCAAATATTCCATGACGGTGGTCATTAGAATCCTCCTTCGTGTACGGCCACCGATACATAATCGACCAAAGAGAAACTGCCACTGTAAGTATGACGCAGGTGACATGTATGAGTCTGGGGCTGGAGTCCCATGCTCTCTCTTTGGGTCACTCCCTGACGATACGCACGGCACCCTTGTCCGCTGAAGCGGCCATGGATGCATAGGCCTGTAACGCCTTAGAGACTTCACGGACCCGTGACACCGGTCTCCAGGGGAGCGGACCTCTCTCCTTCCGACGGCGGTCGAGCTCCGCATCGTCTATGGCCAGGCTGATGGTGCGGGATGGAATGTCGATGACGATCCTGTCCCTCTCCCGTACAAGGCCTATGGCTCCGCCGGAGGCAGCCTCCGGCGATATGTGCCCGATCGACAGGCCCGATGTGCCACCTGAAAAACGTCCGTCGGTGATGAGCCCGCACGCTTTGCCCAGCCCTAGACCTTTGAGAAAGGTCGTCGGATAGAGCATCTCCTGCATTCCCGGGCCTCCCCGCGGCCCTTCGTATTGGATGACGACGATATCGCCGGGAACGACCTGTTTGGAGAGGATCAGTTCGATAGCAGCCTCTTGAGATTCGACGACGCGGGCAGGGCCTTCGAAATGAAACAACGACTCATCTACACCCGCGGTTTTGACCACTGCGCCGTCTTCAGCCAGATTTCCAAAAAGGATCGCAAGACCGCCGTCTGCAGTGTATGCGTGTCCGACGTCGCGGATGCATCCATCGATCGAATCTTTGTCAGGGCCATCCCAGCGTGAATCCTGCGAAAAGGGACGCGTCGTCCGCACCCGGCCGGGAGCCGCGAGAAAACGATCCCTTGCAACCTCACTGGCACTGGGGTTCCGGATATCCCACTCCTCAAGCCACGATTTCAAGTCCGAAGAGTGCACGGAATGGACGGTGTCCTGCAGCAGTTTCGCGCGGTACAGCTCGCCGAGAAGCGCTGGAATCCCACCGGCTCTGTGAAAGTCCTCGATATGGAATCGATCTGAGTTCGGAGCGAGTTTCGCCAGGCAGGGCACGTGTCGAGACAACTCGTCGATATCTCGCATGGTGAAGTCGATTTGCCCCTCCTGTGCGGCAGCCAAAGTGTGCAAAATCGTATTAGTCGAGCCTCCCATGGCAATATCCATGGACATTGCGTTCAGAAAGGCATCTCTAGTCGCTATTGAGCGGGGAAGAACCGATTCATCATCGGCCGAGTAGTAACGGCGGGCAAGATCGACGATGCGGTGTCCGGCTTCGACGAAGAGGTCCCTGCGACGTGTGGCTGTTGCCAGCGTCGATCCATTGCCGGGAAGCGAAAGGCCGAGCGCCTCGGTTAAGCAATTCATCGAATTGGCGGTGAACATCCCCGAGCAAGATCCGCATGTCGGGCAAGCGTTCGATTCTACGAGCCCCAATTGATCGTCGGAGACGTCATCGTTAGCTGATAGGGCGATGGCGTCAATCAAGTCGGTGCGATGCTCGATGACGCCGTCAACAGCATTGCCCGACTCCATGGGACCGCCTGAGACGAAGATAGTCGGTATATTGAGGCGAAGCGCCGCCATGAGCATTCCAGGAGTGATTTTATCGCAATTGGAAATGCACACAAGCGCATCAGCCGTGTGTGCATTAACCATGTATTCCACGCTATCTGCAATTATCTCTCTCGAAGGGAGAGAATAGAGCATTCCCGAATGCCCCATGGCTATGCCGTCATCTACAGCAATAGTATTGAATTCCCGACCGATTCCGCCGTATTCCGCTATCGCATTGCACACCAAAGCACCCATATCCTTTAAATGAACATGGCCTGGGACGAAACCCGTGTAAGAGTTGGCCACCGCGATAATGGGTTTGCCGAAATCCTGCGAAGTCATTCCGGTGGCGCGCCACAGCGCACGCGCGCCGGCCATGTTCCTTCCGGTTGTCGATGTCGCGGATCGTAGTCGTGGCATAGAACCTCCCAGGGTGCAAGCATACGCCGCACCCCGGCCGGCCTCTACTTAGGTTTTCATTATGTGAACAGCGCTTGACCCACGTGATCCTCACCGTGTTCGATCCTCGGTGGAATTCGGTTAGGCTTCCCCAACTTTACTATTGTGATCGAGTTTGGGGAACCCCGAGTCGGGAAACTAGACGTTCCGGTGGAAGAAGTCGGCGAGCATCCCATCCGATTCTTCGATTCCGACGGGACTTCCAGAAGCGACCAGCATTCCGCGATCCATGAGGAGCACACGATCTGCCGCTCTCGCACTCTCAAGGCGGTGAGTTATCTCAATGACGGTGACTCCGGGAATCTTCTTAGCCAGATTGCGACGTATTGAATCCTCGAGTCTGCGATTGAGGTTGGCCGCGAACTCGTCGAGCACGAGCACCCGCGGCCGCATGAGTAGAGCGCGCGCTAGACACAGGCGCTGGGCTTGCCCTCCAGACAGTCTCGAACCAGACTGCCCCACCGAAGTATCCAAGGATTTCGGCATGCTGCGGACCTCATCCGCCAGGCAGACTGTTTCCAGAACCTCCCAGATCTCCTCTTCCCCGGCTTCGGGGACGCCGAGATTCACATTCTCCCGAATGCTGGCATTGAGGAGTTGGCATCTTTGAGAGACGAGGACTACCGCGTGGCGAAGGGAATCGACGGTATACCGTTGAATCGGCATGTCGTCGACTAGGATCTGGCCCGCAGTCGGATTGTCGTATCGGAGAAGCATGGAGACGGCCGTGCTCTTCCCCGATCCGGAAGGCCCGACAATCGCGATGTGCTCTCCGGCGGCAACCGTGAAACTGACGTCTTTCAAGGAGAAGGCTCCCGTCGGATAGGCGTAGGAGACCCCGGCGAACTCAATAGAAGGCGGACACGACGGCGCATAGACCTCCTGTCCGTCTTCGACGATCTCCGGACTCGTACTGATATTCCACAGACGCCGTGCAGCCGCCAGGGAATGATCGAGATAGCCCGCAGCGTCCTCAATGCCTCGCGGCCCTTCGAAAAGGCGAAGAGTCCCAGCTGCGAGTGCCGCAGTCAACGGAATGGACAGACTCGCCTGCCTAGCGCCGTACACTGCGCCGATAACAGCTGCCAGGCTCAATACGGTGTTGCTCGCTCGCCGTATCGCGTTGCCCGCCCTGGCCACACACGCGGATTCGGCGATTCTCGACCCGATACGGTCCATCTCGGCCAGACGCTCATCCACACGTCCGTATCCGACCACCTCCTCCGTTCCGAATATGGAATCCGTGACATGATGAGTGAGTTCGCGCCGCAATCGAAGTGTGCGGCGAGTAGCGAGCATCGAGCGTCGCAATCCGATGAAGGGGACGATGAATAGACCCAACATCACGCATATGGCGGGGATGATGACAACTGACCATCCCACGAGCACGCCCGCTCCTAGGAGGAAAGCCGGAGGTACGACGATGGCCGAGACGAGTGGTGCGAAAGTATGGGCGTAAACGACTTCGATGCGATCTACGTCGCGTGTCAAACTGGCCAATACGTCGCCCGACCTGCTTTGATTGACGATCGCCGGGGCTTTCGGCCACAGCTGCGCGAAAGCCTTCGTTCTGAGGAGCTCGAGGGCTTTGAAAGCAACGTAATGGCCGGTTAGCTGTTCCCCGTAGTAGCAGATCGCCTTGAGGACCGCGATGAGGATCAACCAGACGAGAAGGTTGCCTGCGTCTCCCCCACCGAGGGCGATCAATGCCACCCCGCCAGCTGCGAGCCCGAAGAGCAAGATATCGAGGCTGAGGCTGAGAATCCTGAAGAATGTCGAGACATAGAGGAAGCCGTGGACGGGATGCGTGGCAGAGGTCAGCCACTTGGAAAGCTCTCGCAAAGACGGTTCACTCACGGCCGGTCTCCTCTCTCCAGGACACCGTCCGATAAACGCCAGATTTCATCGACAACCCGCAAAATCGCACGGCCATGTGTGACCACGAGAAGCGTCCACTCGCTCCCCAAGGATTCGATGGCCTCGATGATCCGGGCTTCGGATTCGATATCGACCTGTGACGTGGGTTCGTCCAGAAGCAGGATCTTTCGGCCGGAGAGAAAAGCGCGGGCGAGGGAGATCCGTTGTGCCTGCCCTCCCGATATGAGGCCGCCCTGCTCGCCGATGTCGGCGTGGAGTCCGATGGCGGCGAATTCGTCGGCGACATATGCACGACGGAGCGCTTGCCACATTTCGTCGTCGGTGGCCTCGGGCTTCGCGACACGAAGGTTGTCTGCGATGCTCCCGGTGAAAAGCCATGTGCGCTGAGAGACCTTCGCCGTCAGGCTCCTCGTCTGGACCGGTGAAAGGCCTTCGATAGACCGCCCTGCGATCCTCACGCTCCCCGTCTGGACTGGCAGAGTCCCGTTGATGACTTCCAGAAGAGTGGTCTTCCCGGCACCAGACCGACCAATTATGGCAGCTTTGGTTCCTTGGCGGACAGTCAGTCCGACATTCGTAAAAACGGCTCCCCTCCCATAGTCGAAACTCAGACTGTCGACGACAATGGAACCTTCGCGGCTTCCAGACGGCAGCCCCCCATGCGATGCGATAGATCCCCGAGACGCCAGATAGGCTGCAATCGCCTTCTGTGAAGCCAGTCCGCCCATGCCGACGTAGAAGAATCCAGCCACCTGGGTGAGAGGTTCTATGAGGAGCACCGTTAGGAACATCGTTATCAGAGCGTCCGGCAGATCGATGGCTCCTGCGCGGAACCGAGCGATCGTCAACGCAGCGGTGCAGCAGATGAGAACGAGTGAGAAAAGCCCGTCCACGACGACGATGACCAATTGGTTTCCTGCGAGGAGCCGCATAACCGCACCGCGATTGCGTTCTCCCTGTTCGCGTAACTGGGCCTCGATTCGCGCTCCGGCGCCGAAAAGGCGAATCGTTTCCAGATTTCGTATCGCATCCAGATAGCGATCGGCCAGCGCGGCGCGTTCGCGACGTGAATGCGCCGAAGTTTTACGGAAAAACTTCATGAAAAGGAAAAGGAATATCGGTATTAGAAAACATAACAATATTATTGTTATTCCCAGCAAAAGATCAATAGAAATTGAAACGTAGAAAAGCACGATGAAAGGTATAAGCATCGCTGCCATTGCTGAACCAAAGTATGCTTGCCTGTATTCCGCAACTCGTTCCACGTTATCGGTATGAAGTGCGACTAGATTGCCGGATGAGAATTCCGAAAATTCATCATCCCGAGAAGAACTCGAAGCGAAAACCGCTTGGAGCAATCGGCGTCGCATAGTGCGCTCTTCCCTTCTCGCCGCCATTCCGCCATACCATATCTCAAAGAAACTCGCACACCCTGCGAACAGCATGGCAACTAGAGAAAACATCCACCCACTGCCACCAGCTATATAGTGAACGATCGACACAAGTATAGCGCCGGTGGACAGACTCACTGCCACACGCATAAAAGCCACAACACGAGTGTCAATGCGCCCACGAGGGGAAATCACTGACGATTTAGGCATGCTATGTTCCATTTTTCTGCGAAAATTCTAGAGAAAACCATCCACGATATGGAGACTAAAAATGCATTTCGACATTGCATCTTCACATTTCGATATATCGAAATAAATCTCCATCAATCTCATCCTCTATCTGAGACGATGAGTGAAACCGAAAAAGGAACTCCTCTCTGTTGACGCCTCGGTGCAATGGCACCCGTGTGCTCAAAACGGAGTTCCCACGCTGACAGAACCAGCAGGCGAAGGCTCTCCGTCGTCAAGTCTACTTGCTTGTGGGCGATCGGGCGGACTTGCAGGGCCTCGGCCGAAGGCGGCAGACCCAAAACGCAATCTTAGGAATTCCGGGAAAGTGAAGGACGCCCGCAATGCGGCGTTGCGCACGAGCTAGAGCTACGTAGTATGGAGAGGTCCTTGTGCGCACTTCGTACCGGTTTGCACAATCAGCCGAAGCAAGAGGAGGGTATATGGCCTTATCGGGTTGTTGTTTTATGTGGTTGGGCCGCACGGAATCGGGGGGAGCCCCCCCCTTTTTCGCCGTGCGGCCTGATACGTCGCGTCATATCGGTTTGTGTGGTGGGTGGGAGCGTGTTCCCACCCGGGGTGTGGGTGACGGCGGTGTCCTACTCTCCCACACCCTGGCGGGTGCAGTACCATCGGCGCTGGCGGGCTTAGCTACCGGGTTCGGAATGGGACCGGGCGTTTCCCCGCCGCTATGACCACCGTCAAGCCTGTCGGATACCCTGCCTGTCGCTGCCGCGGGCGGGGCGTGGGAGCCGGGAATCGTATAGTCGACGCGAGACCACCCCGTCAGGGGCGTGATGGTGTAGGCGGTCGGTCCATTAGTACCGGTCAGCTCCACCCCTTACGAGGCGTCCACGTCCGGCCTATCAACCCCGTCGTCTGCGGGGGACCTCACCCAGCACACAGGCTGGATGGAGAACTTATCTTGAAGCAGGCTTCCCGCTTAGATGCTTTCAGCGGTTATCCCTCCCGAACGTAGCCAACCAGC
>ERZ773070.665-NODE-665-length-24219-cov-16.573001_pt1 | contig 24219 bp, 25 predicted proteins | sample MGYA00580618_ERZ773070 | MGnify/ENA primary metagenome ERZ773070 (study PRJEB29015, sample SAMEA2738023) | human oral metagenome | biome: human oral; feature: human-associated habitat; material: dental | place: China | collected 2019 ... | reverse complement strand
CGGAAGCGGCTTCGCCGGTGTTGCGTAGGAATTCGGCTGCGGCCGGATTTTTTTGTTGGAGGTAGGCGGCGGCACTTTGCATTTTGGCGGCGGCCTGTTCTAAGGTTTGAACGGCTTTTTTGGGGATTTTGGTTGTTGGTGCAACAGGTTTTTCCACGATTTCGGGAATAATGGTACTGCTGTATAGGCTGCCGTTGTAGTTGAGGATAATGTCGCCGATATGCTGGTTGTTGTGGATAAGCGTGTTTAGGGAATGCAGGAATTGATTGAGAACGGAAGTGTTGTCGAGTTCTGCAAACTGGCTTAAACGCTGGATATCGAGCGTGGTAAAGGGAGGTAATGCGGCTTCGGTTTTGCCGTTGTAATGGGCGGTAAGGATGGTGCCGTAAATGGCATGACGGCCGAACCGGAATTGGATGGCATTGTGTTTTTGGGTTTGGCACGGAGGCAGGTATAGGGCTTCCGCCATCAGTTCGGTTTGGCCGGATGCAATGGCTTTATCGATATTTTTGCTTTTAGGTGTTTTCAGACGGCCTGTTTTGGCTTGGACAGGGGTATTTTGCACTTGTTGCAAATAGGCTGTTTGATTGCGGAAATAAAGTGTCAGTAAGGCTTCTTCCGGCGTGTTAAACCGTGTCAGGCCGTCTGAAAAACGATAGCTGACGAGAATGGGCTTACTGGTTTTTTGTGCCAAATTATCCAGAGTTTGATGAATGCTGTACGCATCCGGCGTATCTGGCGAAATAATGCCGAGCAGGGCTTGAGTATGCGGATTTTGTAATTGTTCGAGTGCCAAGCGGTGGATGCGTGCAGGCGTGGGGTTGCTGCCGATGCAGCCTTGTCGGACGGATGGTACATCGGTTGGGAGGTCGAGGGTCAATTCGCAGGCATTGGCGGCAGTGCGCAGCCATTCTATCGGCGTGTCGGACAGAATGGTGGGGTTGGTAATGACGGGAATGCCGGAAAGGTGGGCTTTTAGGGCTGCTTCCAGTTCGGCGGTATTGAATACCGGTTGGAAATTGCAATGGCGGCTGAGGCTGCGCAGGATGGCTTTGTCTGTGTTGTCGGTGTAGTGTGTGGACAACAGGATAAGCGGAGTGTGGCGTGTAAAGTGGCGGATGGCACTGAATAGCTCGCGTTGGTTTTCGGCCGGATTGTAGTGGATAACGGCAACTTTGGTATGGCGGTTGTGGCCGAAGCGGTTGAGCCAGTCGGCAGATGTGGTAGGACTTAGGTCATAGTTGAGGCTGATGTGGCGTGATACGCCTTGGTGTAGCGTGTTCAGCAGGTGGTTGATGTTGCGGCTGACGGTGCTGTGGCCGGTCAGTAACGCGATATGGCCGGCCGGATAGTCGGTTTGGGTGCCGATGTTGAGGTTGAGTGAGGGGAGTTGGATGCCTGCGCTGTTGCACACGGTGATATTCAATTCGTCGCCGTGATATTTTTGAATAATGGAACGGGCGTTTTTGCAGGATTCGGGCGGTAGGTTTTCCCAATCTTGAATCAGGATAATGTGGCGCAGGTCTTTTTTACGGCAGGCTTTGAACAGCGAGTCGTAATGGTCGGGCGGGATAACGGCAACAACCAAATCGGCTTGGCCCGGGATTTTGCTGAGGCTGGAGTAGGAGGGAATGCCTGCGACACTGCTGTGTCGAAGATTGACAGGGGTTATTTTGCCTTGATATGAGGAACCGAGCAGGTGGCTGAAAATGCGTTCGCCAAGGCTGTGCGGACGTTCGCTGGCACCGACGAGGATGATGTGTTCAGGCATGAAGAAGTAGCCAGTTTGGGCAGTTGCACTCATGATGGTTCCTTATTTGTGTTTTTGGCCGTCTGAAAAGTTTCAGACGGCCTTATTTTTAGACTTCTTTTTTGTCTCCGGCTTTCTTTTTGGGAAGGATGAAACGCATCCTCAGGCCGTTGGGTTTGACATTCTCAGCGATGATTTTACCGCAGTGCTGTTCCATAATATGTTGCGTCAAGGCAAGCCCTAAACCTGTACCGGGCTTGTGCGCGCTGGAGTCGGCGCGATAAAAGGCAGTGAAAATATGCGGAAGCTGCATTTCATCTACGCCAGGCCCGTTGTCGGTAACATCGATAATCCAGTTTTTGCCGTCTTGTCCGATATGGGTTTGAATGGTGCTGCCTTCCGGACTGTAATTGATGGCATTGCGGATAACGTTGTCAAAGGCGCGGTATAGATAGCCTTCGTTGGCGCTGACTACGGCATTTTTGGGGATTTTTGGGTCAATGCTCAGGGTAACGCTTTGGTTGTTTTGGTGGGCAATGCTTTGGTTGTCCTCAATCAAGTTGGTTAAGAACGGAACGAGTTTGAGGTTTTCTTTTTCCAAAGGAATATTGGAAGTTTCCAAGCGGGAGAGGGTCAACAATTCGCCGACCAGAGTATCCATGCGCACCAGTTCGCCTTCAAGTCGCTTGAGGTATTGCTCTTGTTTCTGCGGCTGAGATTGAATCAGGCCGACAATCGCCTGCATACGCGCCAGCGGCGAACGCATTTCATGCGAAACGTGGTGGAGCAAGTGGCGCTCTTTGGCAACAAGTTTTTCCAGTTTCTCGGCCATTTTGTCAAACTGTACGGCAAGGTGGGACAATTCGTCGTCACGGTCGTCAACTTGTTGGGAAATACGGGTTTCGAGTTCACCGTTGGCTATTCTGTCCATGCCGCCGCCAAGAATTTTAATGGGCTTGGTAATATTGTTGGCAAGGATGTATGCCATCAACAGGCCGACAATAATGATGAAAGACAGAATGATAAATTCGTGCCAAATAGGCGAAAGCGGCAAGCCGGGAATGAAGAGTGGGCTAGGGAGGCGTTGGGCTTGATGATTGTCCCAGCCTTTAATAAAGAAGAGGTATTCTTCGCCGAAACGGTCGTATTCGATGTGTGCCAAATCAGATTCGGGGTTGTTGATGGCAAAGATACGGGCGCGCTCAATGGAGAGGCTGTCGATGTTTCGGCCTAAAATATCTTTTTTATCGTCGCCGGTAATGACATAAACGGCATTGGAAACCGGATTGTTTTTCCATTCAGAAAGAATTTCGCGCGCACCGCTGTCTCCGCGTGAGTTGAATGCGGAAATGATGCTGCTCATCAATGTGGTTTCGATGGTGCGGCGTTGGTTGAATTGGTTTTCGGCAAGGGTGTTTTGTACCAGCCAAAATGAAAAACTCGCCACAAAGATTGCGCAGACGATGACTGCGCAAAATGTGGCGAAGATGCGTTGAAACAGTTTCATTGATCTGTTTAATCTTTAGTTTTTAACAAACAGGTAGCCTAAGCCGCGTACAGTTTGAATCAGGGAAGCATCGCCCAATTTGTGGCGGATGCTGGAGATGTGTACGTCGATGCTGCGGTCAAATTTAGCCAGTTTGCGGTCGAGTGCCTCGATAGACAGAGTTTCTTTGCTGACAACTTGTCCGGCGTGGCGCATCAAAACTTCAAGCAGATTAAACTCGGTGCTGGTCAATTCAAGCGGAGTGTCTTTGATGCTAGCTTGGCGTTTGGCGGGGTAGAGGACAACGTCGCTGACAGAAATGCTGTTCGGCGCGTTGTTTTGTTCGTTGCTGTGTTGTGCACGGCGCAAGATGGCGTTGATACGTGCCAAGAGTTCGCGCGGTGTGCATGGTTTCGGTACGTAATCGTCCGCACCCATTTCCAAACCGATAATGCGGTCGATGTCGTCACCTTTTGCGGTCAGCATGATGATGGGCACAGTGCTTTGGGTGCGTACGTTTTTCAAAACGTCCAAACCGTTCATTTTAGGCATCATGGAGTCTAATACGACGACATCGTATTGTCCGGTCAGAATTTCTTGAACGCCGGCTTCGCCGTCAGAAACGCTGTGGACGTTGAGGCCTTCGGCAGTCAGGTATTCGGTCAGTAATTCGGTCAAGAGGGCATCGTCATCTACGAGTAATACGCGACTCATGGAATTTCCTTTTCGTGATTGTATGCGCCGTGGCACTAAATAGGCGGTGCGGCGATTAAAATAGAGTTGTATTCAATCTTAACATGCAATCTGCTTTTGTTGATAGCGTAATTTTCTGTGCTTTTGCGCTTTTTTGCATAGAAACTTGTCGCTCTTTACATTTTCAGACGGCCTGTAAGGACAAACTGACAATTGAGTGTGTTTTGTTTAGGGTTTGTCACATGATTTGGCAGTTTGGTGTTTCGGTGCATTGATGAAATCTTTGCAATCGGACAAAAGTTTGGGCAGCAGGGGGGCGAATACCGGATGGCTGCGTATTTTGTCGGCGTAGAAATACATCATATAGGGGTAATAATATTGCACTGCCTGCATCCATTGCGCACCTTCTTCTTTCTTGCCTTGTCGGTAGAGGTAGAGGCCGACTTGATAGGCACTGGAGTAGGGGCGGTAGGTCAGGGCTTTGAGTACGGCTTCTTCTGCCCATGGGCGGATGTAGGCATCGGTCGGGTCGGCACGTTTGCTCAAACTTAAATCGGCGTAATAGGCAAGCATAGGGCTTTCTTTGGAAAGCTGCTGCAAACCGTCGATTTTGTTTTGGACTGTTTGCGGATCGTCGGTTTTCCCTACACGGCTATATTGGGTCAGATTTTGATATTCCCAGCTGAGGTTTGCCATGCCGATTAAAATCGATAAAGCGGCTATACCGCCTGCCCACTGTCTGATTCGGGTAGATACAGGGCCGTCTGAAACATCTTTCGGATAAGAAGGTGTCAGCGACAGAATCAGGCTGAATACGGTGAGAAAATAAATATACCAAAGCGGATATTCGAGCATGCTGTGGCAGAGGCTGACGGCGGCGGCAGTCAGTAAAAACAGGGATGCCGGCGTTTGGTTGCGGCTCAACAGTCGCCATACGGCTGCAAGCAGGGTTAAGGTTGCAAGCAAGGTGCCGGCAATGCCCATTTCAGACAATAACTGCATGACGATATTGTGCGAATGGGTAAACAGTACGCCGAGGATATTGTTGGGGAAGTATTGTTGTTGGGCATTGATCAGGAAGGTTTGCTGGGCAAAGCTGTTCCAGCCATGTCCGAACCAAGGTGCGGATTGAAAGGCAATCCATGCCTTGCTCCATTCGATTTGGCGCATGGAGCCTTCAAAACCGCTGGTACCTGCGCGTTCGACAGCGGTTTCGTATTTGATGTTGCCAAACAAATCCAACAGGCTGCCCATGCCGAATTGGAAAGCGGCGGCCAGGACTGCGGTCAGAAGGAAAATGCACAGTGCGCGTTTGTGTTGGAAACGGGTACGCCAAAACCATAACGGCGTAATCAGGAATAGGGCGACAATGTAGCCCAAGATGGTGCGCGAGTTGACAAGGCCGAGGGTCGCAGTCAATGCCAATACGAACAGAAAACCTGCTGCATTGGACATTTTGCGCGCCGTCCATAAATAGGATGCCGCTAAAATACCCCACATCAAATAATGTCCCAAATGATTGCGCTGGCCGAGTTGGCCGTTTACGGTGCCGTTGCTTCGGGCGATGATGCCGTTCAACCACTCTACGTTGGACCAACCTTTAAATTGCAACCAAACGATGGCAGCCTGTATGGTTGCACCTATCAATAAAGACCAAGCAAAGATGCTGACGACACGTTCCTGTCCGTAAGCTGCTATCCAGCCTCGCACCGACCATGCGCCCAGTGCCAAAATGACAAAGGTCCAGGCAGGGATGTCGCTCATGCCGGGGTAGGTGGAATGCATGAGGCGCGCTTGGAGCGACCAAAATGCGGCCATGGCAAACAAGCCGATACTGAGCGCAGGAAGGCGGATATTCAGCAGGCCTTTGTGTGCGCTAATCAATGTCAGTACCAATGAGCCGCTCAGTGAGATGGCTTCCAAATAAAAGCTGGGCAGTGGGCCGACTCTGTAGAGTGAGAGAAAAGGGACGGCGCAAATCCAAAGAAAACTGAGCCATAAAGGCCAAAAGGTTTTCATTGAAGATTCAGTCAGGCCGTCTGAAAGTGTGTGGTAGGTCATTTTGATGTGTGTTTTTGTTGTTTGATAAATGCAAGGCAGCCGAGGAAAAAGGCGATGCACAATAATACGGAAACGGCGGCGCAAATCCGGCTGGCGATGGTTGTGTCAGCCAGGCGCATACAGGCTTCGGCAAAGTAAATCAGAATCAGCATGGAGCTGTATTGATAAGTGTAGATGCGTTTTTTCAAAATACCGGTCAACGGCAGGCACAGGGGCAGGGCTTTCAGTGCCAGCCATGAGCCGCCTTCGCGCAATGGTGCGATCCACAATTCCCATGACAAGGAAAGCAGAATCAGCAGGATAAGGCTTATGGAAGTTACAAGATACGGTAATGGGGAGCGGGTATTGTTCACAATATTGAGGGCGTAAAGCCGTACTGGAAAACTTAAAATTATACCGCTAAAAAGGCAGGGTAAGCCAAGAATATTGCTTAAAGATGCTGAAGAAAGGGTTTATTGTTTTTTCTTCAAACGAATGAAACTTTATCTTGTTTTATAGTCTTATTAATATATATATCTAGTAAAGATTGTGCTACTATTATAAATACTTTATCTCAGGAGGATAGAAAACCATGAATCGCGTTGCTGATGTTATCCGTGATGATATTAAAGTAATGACAGCCTATCAGGTTGCCGATTTGCCGGAAGGTTTTATTAAGTTGGACGCCATGGAGTGTCCGCATCATCCTTTCGCCGGGTATGAATCTTTATTGTCAGAATGGGCGGATTTGGCAAAGCAGGCACCGATTCATTTGTATCCCCATACTGCCAAGAGCGGTATTTATGAAGAATTGAGGGAAGTTTTCGGTATTCCTGATAAAGCGGAAATCGCGTTGGGTAACGGCTCCGACGAGCTTATCCAGTTTTTGACTATGCTGGTTGCCAAACCAAATGCGCGTGTATTGGGTATTGAGCCAAGTTTCGTTATGTATCGTCATAATGCCGCGCTTTATGGCATGGAATATGTCGGTGTTCCCTTAAATCCGGATTTCTCTTTAAATCTTCCTGCCGTTTTGTCTGCGATTGAGCAACACCAGCCGTCATTAATTTTTATTGCTTACCCCAATAATCCGACCGGTGTGTGCTTTAAACGAGAAGAAGTAGAGGCGGTTATTCGTGCGGCTACCGGCATTGTGGTTGTCGATGAGGCATATGGTGCGTTTCATCATGACAGTTTCCTTCCGTGGGCGGGCGAAGTCGAAAATCTGGTCGTAATGCGCACCATCAGTAAAATCGGCTTTGCAGGCTTGCGGATGGGATATGCGGCGGCAAGTCCAAGCATTATGGGTGAACTGGCTAAAATTCTTCCTCCTTATAATATGAATCAATTAAGCTTGGCGGCGGCAAAATTCTCATTGAAACATCATCAAATCATTCAGCAAAACATTGATACATTAAAAAATGAGCGTTCGCGCGTGATGAATGAATTGTTGAAATTAAACCGTTTGCAAGTTTTCCCGAGTGAAGCCAACTTTATTACCGTTCGTGTTCCTGATGCGAACGGGCTGTTTGAAACATTGAAGCAAAACCGCATACTGATTAAAAAACTGCATGGCAGTCATCCGCTTTTGAAACAGTGTGTCCGCATAACCATAGGCTCGGCAGCGCAAAATGATGCCGTTTTGGCCGTTATTAAAAACCTTTACCCTAATCTTTGATTCCAAGGAAACTACCATTATGAATAAAGCTCAATTGCATTTGACCAATTTTCTGTTACTGGTTGAAGAAGCCGGCTCATTAACCAAGCTTGCACGCGCATGCGGTTATGAAAACTCCGCCTCTTTGTCTCAGCTCAAACGCCGTTTGGAACAACAAGCAGGCGATGAGTCTGCTCGCGGCATTCGTCCGAGCCTGGCTGCGAAGTTGGAATCCGGCATGCACAAACGCAAAGGCTGGTTGAACCGTGATCACAGCAAAGACCAAGAAAAAGCAGCAGCGGTTGAAGCGGCGCGTTTGGAAAAACAAACTGTCGAAGCAGCCGAAGCTGGTGTTTCAACCGAAGGCCGTTTTGTTACCGTTACCCGTAATACCAGCGAAACCCAAATTACCGTCAGCCTCAATCTTGACGGTACCGGCAAATGCCGCTTGGATACCGGCGTTCCTTTCCTTGAACACATGCTTGCCCAAGTAGCGCGTCATGGTTTAATTGACTTGGATATTACCTGCAAAGGCGATTTGCACATTGACGACCATCACACGGTTGAAGACATCGGTATCGTATTGGGTCAGGCCCTGAAACAAGCGCTTGGCAATAAAGCCGGCATTACCCGTTATGGCCATGCCTATGTTCCGCTGGATGAAGCGTTGAGCCGTGTAGTCATCGACCTTTCCGGCCGCCCCGGCTTGGTATACAACATCGACTTTACCCGCGCCCTGATCGGCCGTTTTGATGTTGATTTGTTTGAAGAGTTTTTCCATGGCCTTGTGAACCACAGCATGATGACTTTGCACATCGATAACTTGAGCGGCCGTAATGCACATCATCAAGCCGAGACTGTTTTCAAAGCCTTCGGTCGCGCCTTGCGCATGGCGGTCGAATACGATCCGCGCATGATGGGTCAAACGCCTTCTACCAAAGGCACGCTGAGCGAAGAATCTGTCCAAGAAGAAGCAGAAGCCGCATCTGAAGAATAAGGCATCGTGTGAATGAATAAAGGCCGTCTGAAACCGATCGGGATTTCAGACGGCCTTTTATTATTTATCTTGTATATCGACAATATTTTGTTTTAAACCATCTTTTGCTACAATCATTCTTATTATTATATTAATCATTAAATGTTTTCAGACGGCCTGAGGAGAAGCAATGAAAGTAGCGATTGTCGATTATGGAATGGGAAACCTGCACTCAGTATTGAAATCTGTTCAGGCGGCTCAGGTTCTGTCCAATCAAAATGCCGAGGTTTATCTGACTTCGCGGCCTGAAGAAGTGATGGCGGCGGATAAGGTTATCTTTCCGGGGCAGGGTGCCATGCCGGATTGCATGTCGGCGCTGAAGGCAAGCGGTTTGGGCGAGGCGGTTTCAGACGGCCTGAAAAACAAGCCGTTTTTTGGCATTTGCGTAGGTGCGCAATTATTGTTTGAACACAGCGAAGAAGGCGATACAGATGGTTTGGGTTGGTTTGAAGGCCAAGTAAAACGGTTTTTGCCCAATCAAACCGATGCACAGGGAGGTCGTCTGAAAGTACCGCATATGGGTTGGAATACAGTGCGTCAAACCCGTCCGCACCCTTTATTTCAAGACATTGGGCAGAACGAGTATTTTTATTTTGTTCACAGCTATTATTTTGCGCCCAAAAATGAAGAGGTTATTTTAGGCGTCAGCGAATATCCGAATGAATTTGCCTGTATTGTCGGTAAGGACAATGTGTTCGCCACACAGTTCCACACGGAAAAAAGCCATCAGGCAGGATTGCTGCTGCTGCGTAATTTTTTAAATTGGCAGATTTGAGGCTTTAACATAAATCTACTAAAAATCGCTAATTTGTGTAAAATATACTGAAATTGAGTAGAGGAGAAAAAAAATGCTGTTGATACCTGCCATTGATTTGAAAGAAGGACGCTGTGTTCGCTTAAAACAAGGCTTGATGGAGCAGGCGACGGTGTTTTCCGATTCGCCGGCAGAGATGGCTTTGCATTGGCGCAATCAAGGCGCACGCCGTTTGCATTTGGTTGATTTGAACGGCGCATTTGCAGGTGTTCCTCAAAATTTTCCGGCGATTAAAGAAATTTTGGCCGCCGTGGCTAAAGATATTCCGGTACAGCTTGGCGGCGGTATCCGTGATTTGGGCACCATTGAAAAGTATTTGGATTTAGGGCTGACCGATGTGATTATCGGTACGGCCGCGGTAAAAAATCCTGAATTTGTGCGCGAAGCATGTAAGGCATTCCCGGGTCAGATTATCGTCGGCTTGGATGCCAAAGACGGTATGGTGGCGATAGACGGTTGGGCAACGGTAACGGAACACCATGTCGTCGATTTGGCCAAGCGTTTTGAAGACGATGGCGTCAACAGCATTATTTATACCGATATCGGTCGAGACGGCATGATGAGCGGCGTGAATATCGAGGCTACCGTCAAATTGGCTCAATCAGTGAATATCCCGATTATCGCTTCCGGCGGCTTGACGAATTTGGACGATATCCACGCATTGTGTGCCGTTGAAAAAGAGGGTGTGAGCGGTGCGATTACCGGCCGCGCAATTTATGAGGGAAGTATTGATTTCGCACAGGCACAAAAACTGGCCGATTCTTTGGCTTGACCTAAGTGCGTTTAATTATGCAGATTAGGGCTTTGCAAGGTGTAACAGCGCAGGAGTTGGCGTATAGCTGAAAATACCTTCAAAAGCGGCATTTTGCAAAGTCCTTAGACTTAAAATCTGTCTGAAATAATTATAAAAAACAACTCACTCAATATCTTATTTTATTAAGGGATTGGTATGCTTGAAGCGTTTGTTTTGGGTTTTTGGATTATCTGGTCATCCGATCGCGAAGTGTATCCGCTAAGCGAAAGTTTGTGGTTTACACTGATTGCAGTGATACTGCGACAGCTGACGGCGTTTGATTTGCCGATTATCGATACCTATTGGATGATTTTCAATGGGATAGTGTGGGCATTTGCCGGTTTGATTTTTTCCATAGTCGGCCGCATTGACAGCAATTTCATCATCTCCTGCGTTTTGGCAATGATAGCGGGGATTGGTTATTTTCAGCTGTTGCAACATTTGCCGGATTGGTTGAGCAAATTTTTGGCCTGACGGTTTCAGACGGCCTGATAACGGATAAGAGGTATTGAGTATGGCATTGGCAAAACGAATTATTCCTTGTCTGGATGTAAAAGACGGTCGCGTGGTAAAAGGCGTCAACTTTTTGGGTTTGCGCGATGCAGGCAATCCGGTTGACGTTGCCAAACGCTACAACGATGAAGGCGCGGATGAGTTGACTTTTCTGGACATTACTGCTTCCAGCGACAATCGCGACACTATTTTGCACGTTATTGAGGCAGTCGCTTCACAAGTTTTTATTCCATTGACAGTTGGCGGCGGCGTGCGTACGGTTGCTGATATCCGTCGTCTGCTTAATGCCGGTGCTGATAAGGCCAGCATCAATACGGCCGCTGTAACCAATCCTGATTTGGTAAACGAAGCGGCCGGTTTTTTTGGTTCGCAAGCGATTGTTGTTGCTGTGGATGCCAAAGCGGTCAACCCTGAAAACACCCGTTGGGAAATCTTTACCCACGGAGGACGTAATCCGACCGGTTTGGATGCGGTGGAATGGGCTGTCGAAATGCAACGACGCGGTGCGGGCGAGATTTTGCTGACCAGTATGGACCGGGACGGTACCAAGCAAGGTTTCAACCTGCCTTTGACATGCGCGGTTAGCGAAGCGGTCGATATTCCGGTTATTGCTTCCGGCGGTGTCGGTTCGGTTCAACACTTGGTGGACGGTATTAAAGAAGGAAAGGCCGATGCGGTATTGGCCGCCAGTATTTTCCACTTCGGCGAAGCGAGTATCCGCGAAGCGAAACTGGCCATGCGTGAAGCAGGAATCGAAGTGCGTTTGTGATTGCTATCCAAAGGCCGTCTGAAAATATGGGAGAAAAACGCGAATGTCGAATATAAACGAAACGCTGCTGAATGCCGTAAAATTTGATGAAAAAGGTTTGGTTTGCGCCATTGCCCAAGATTGGCAGACACGCCGTGTGCTGATGGTTGCCTGGATGAACGCCGAAGCCCTGCAAAAAACTATAGAAACCGGTTTTGCCCACTATTACAGCCGTTCCCGCCAAAAACAATGGATGAAGGGCGAAGAGTCCGGACATACGCAAAAAGTACATGAATTGCGCCTGGATTGCGATGGCGACGCGGTGGTCATGCTGATTGAACAAAATGGCGGCATTGCCTGTCATACTGGGCGAGAAAGCTGTTTTTACAAAGTTTGGCAAGAGGGCGCATGGCAGACAGTCGATGCCGTGTTGAAAGATGAAGAAGCAATCTACGGACATAAACATCCTTAAGGCCGTCTGAAAGAAAATAAGAGAAACCGACCATGACCGATACTATCCTTACCCAAATTCAAAACGTCATCGATTCGCGCAAAGGCGGCGATCCTGATGCTTCTTACGTTGCCCAACTGCTGCACAAAGGCGAAGACAAGATTCTGAAAAAAGTCATCGAGGAAGCGGGTGAAACCTTGATGGCTTCTAAAGATGGCGGTGGCGAACATTTGGTTTACGAAGTGGCGGATTTGTGGTTTCATACCATGGTTTTATTGGCGCATCACGGATTGCGCGCCGAAGATGTGGTCAACGAGCTTGCGCGCCGTCAAGGTTTGTCGGGATTAGTGGAAAAAGCTTCTCGCAAAGAATCTTGAATTTATATTACAATCCCGTATTTGACCTGTTTCAGAATCCGTCTCTTGGGGCAAAAACGATTTCCCTTTTTTGGTCGAAACCCGTCACGCCTGTTTTCAGACGGCCATTGGAGCCATTATGGATAATTGTATTTTCTGCAAAATCGCAACCAAAGATATTCCGGCACAAACCGTTTACGAAGACGATGAGATGCTTTGTTTCAAAGACATCCGTCCTGCCGCGCCGGTGCATCTGCTGCTGATTCCGAAAGTGCACTTCGATTCACTGGCACACGCAACCGCCGAACATCAAACCCTGTTGGGCAAAATGATGTTGAAAGTTCCTCAAATCGCCCATGAGGCAGGTTTGACCGACGGTTTCAAAACCCTGATCAACACAGGCAAAGGCGGCGGACAAGAAGTCTTCCACCTGCATATCCATATCATGGGTACGCCTGCATAATTATTATCTATTTTTAACAAATTCAAGGATTTATCATGGGTAGCTTCTCTCTCTGGCACTGGATTATCGTACTGATTATCGTCGTTTTGGTATTCGGTACCAAAAAATTGCGCAACGTCGGCAAAGACCTCGGCGGTGCGGTGCATGACTTCAAACAAGGCCTGAATGAAGGTACAGACGGCAAAGATGCCAAAAAAGACGAAGTCATCGAACACAAAAAAGACGAAGACAAAGCATAATCCATGTTTGATTTCGGTTTGGGCGAATTGCTGCTGGTCGGCGTTGTCGCCCTGATAGTGCTTGGCCCCGAACGTCTGCCGCAAGCCGCGCGCACGGCCGGGCGTTTGGTCGGCAAATTGCAAGGATTCGTCAATAACGTCAAGCAGGAACTCAACACTCAGGCTGAGTTGGACGAATTGCGCAAGGTGAAGCAGGAATTTGAAACCGCTGCATCTGAGTTTCGCGACGGTATCAAAGACTTGGGCAACGATGCACAAAAAAATCTGAGCGATATTTCAGACGGCCTCAAGCCGTGGGAACGCCTGCCCGAACAAAAAACGCCTGCCGATTTTGGAGTGGACGAGTTGGGCAATCCTTTGCCTGATCTGGCTTCAAACAGCACTGAGAACGAAAGTGCAATCCAGGCTTCTGAGCAGAGTGGGGCAGTACAGACCCAAGAGCTTGTCGAGGCTGAAAATGCCGAGTCCGAGCAAGACCGCGCTTGGCGTGAGTATTTGACGGCTTCAGTTTCACCTGCACCTGCTCCTGCAGTAGAAGTCAGCTATATCGAATCCCCTGTTGCCGATGTTCCTCCGCTGCATACGACTTCTTTGCGTAAGCAGGCGATGAGCCGCAAACGCGATATGCGCCCGAAATTCCACGCCAAGCCCAAACTGCGCGTCCGTAAGTAAAAAGTGAGTCAACCGGTGTCCGAACCTCAACACGAACAACCCGTCCAACCGCTTATCGAGCATCTTCTCGAGCTGCGCCGCCGCATGATGTGGATCGTCATCGGTATCGTCGTCTGCTTTTTGGGCATGATGCCGTTTGCCCAGCAGCTCTATACCTTTGTTGCCGAACCATTAATGGCCAATCTGCCTAAAGATACCAGCATGATTGCAACCGATGTGATCGCGCCGTTTTTTGTGCCGGTCAAGGTTACTCTGATGGCGGCATTTCTACTGTCGTTGCCGCACACGCTGTATCAAGTTTGGGCGTTTGTTGCCCCTGCCTTATACCAAAACGAAAAACGCTTGATTACGCCGCTGGTGTTGTCCAGCGTGACGCTCTTCTTCGTTGGGATGGCGTTTGCCTATTTTTTGGTATTTCCCGTGATTTTCAAATTCTTGGCCGGTGTAACCCCTGTCGGCGTCAATATGGCGACCGATATCGACAAATACCTGTCCTTTATTTTGGGCATGTTTGTCGCATTCGGTACGACGTTTGAAGTGCCCGTCGTTGTGGTGTTGCTTGCAAAAATGGGCATTGTTTCGACTGCACAGCTTAAGAATGCGCGTCCGTATGTGATTGTCGGTGCGTTTGTCGTGGCCGCAATCATCACGCCGCCTGATGTAATTTCTCAAACCCTGCTTGCTGTTCCGCTGATTCTGCTCTACGAAGCAGGCATTTGGTTCAGCCGCTTTGCCAAAGTGAAAACGCAGCAGGAAGATGAAGATACACCGCAACCACCGGCAGAAGTTTAAGAATTAAGGCCGTCTGAAGAATTTTTCAGACGGCCTTTGTATCATGGAACTTTTAGTTTTTAAGAAAAAAGCATGATGGATGTTCAGGAAATCGTGCAAAATCGTTACAGCACTAAATCTTTTGATGTGACTAAAAATTTCGACCTTACCCATGGCTGGGCAATTTGCGTGACTGGATGACGGAGCAGGCAAAAAATGGGGAAAAATATTCCATTGTTACTTGTTCCGCACTCAAACGCCAATACCGCGATATTCTGCGTGGTGCAGAAGGGAAGGTGGCTTTTATCCATCTGACCCCGCCTCAAGCAATCAATCTTGAGCGTATGCTGTCGCGTCAGGGGCATTATATGAAAGCCGGAATGCTGGATTCTCAGCTGGAAATTTTGGAAGAGCTGGGTGCTGATGAGTACGGTGTCAAAATCGACAATCCGGGTTCGCCTGAAGCCGTTGAGGCAGATATTGTGAACTGGGTGAAAGCGCAAGGCTTGATTGAGTAATGATCAGAAATGGAAAGGCCGTCTGAAATATTTCAGACGGCCTTTTTTGATGGAATTTAGAATGTTTTTTGCGAATCAAGCAATAAGGTAACCGGCCCGTCATTGCAAAGGGAGACCTGCATATGGGTTTGGAATCTGCCGGTTTCGACAGTCAATCCATGTTCGCGTAGAAGTTGTGTGGTGTATTGATAAAGTTTATCCGCTTGTTCTGCGGGCGCAGCATTGGAGAAAGAAGGGCGGCGGCCGCTGCGCGCATCGGCGTAAAGGGTAAACTGGGAAACCAGTAATATCGAGCCGCCGACATCTTTGAGCGATAAATTTAATTTGCCGTTTTCGTCTTCAAAGATACGCAGATTGGTGGTTTTATCTGCAATGTATTTGGCGTCCGCTTCTGTATCGGTGTGGGTAACGCCGAGCAATATCATAAATCCGTTGTTGATTTCGCCGCAGGTTTCACAGGAGTTTTCGGACAAAACGTCAACTTTGGCTTGGGTAACTTTTTGGATAACAGCGCGCATAATCTTGTGTGAATAAAAGGAGTTGTAAAAAAGGGCGTAAGATACGCCCTCTGAGTTCAAATATAGTTTCAGACGGCCTGAAACCATTGAATTAATTTACGGATTAATGCCGTTTTCTTTCAAGATACGTTCGATCTGATTCTCGACTTTTTGTCGTTTGACAGCTTGGGCAATCTGATTGCGTACCAGTTCGAAAGGTTCGGCATTAGGATTACGCTCTACGGCACTGAGTTTAAACAGATAAAAACGGTTTCCCATCTGAATCGGCTCATGCGTTACATCACCTCGGTTCATGTCGGCAAAAGCGGTAGCCAGTTGAGGCGAAAGCTGCTGCGGAGAGATGAAGCCGTCGAACTCTTGTTCGGGGTTGGGATAGCGTTTCATCAGCTCTTCAAATGACAAGCCTTTGAGCAGCAGTTCTTGCGCTGTGCGGACTTCTTCGGCTGAAGCAAAGCTGACTTGTTGCAGCTTGATGATGCGTGTTTGCTGGTCGTAGAAACGGCGCAATTCGGCATCGTCAACCGCGGTTTGACGTTCTAGATAAGCAGCGTATTGGTTGGCATAAAACTCAGCTTCCACATTTTTAAACTGATTCTGTACTTCTGCATCTTTATCCAAACCAGCCTTGATGGCTTCATTTTTCAAAACTTCCAGAGTCTGCAAACGTGTAACCACATCTTTGCGGATTGCCTGACCATCGGGTTTGGCAGTCTGGTTGGGATGTTGATCGGCTTGTCTCAATACTTCGGCGACCATGCTGTCGATACGTGCAGGATCGATTTCAGGTGCTTTGGCGGTTGCCAAGCCGACGGTCGATAGGGTGAGGATAGCCAAAACGGCAGTTTTGGGCTTGATGTTCATGTGAGTTCCTTATTGCCCGCTGTTATCACGGCGGGCACGTTATATTATTTGTTGACTTTGATACTGGCTTTTTTCAGCAATGATTGAATAGCCGCATCAACACGGGCTGCCTGTAAGTCGCTGCCAATCTCGTTTTTCGATGCTTCATAAGAAGGTACGGTAACGTTACGACGGTCATTGACATAGAAAACGGCGTACAAATTACCGTTTTGCAGTGGCGTTTTAGTGTGTGCACCTTTTTTCAGGTCTTTGACAGCAGCGTAAAGCGGAGGCGCTGATTCTTGCAAATCTTTAAGCGGAATATAAGCTTTAGGGATGCCGCCGGCTTTTTTGGCCGCTTCGTCAATTGAGTATTGGTTCAATACCGAAACAAAGCTTTTTTTCGCATCCAAATCGGCAATGGCTTTTTGGGCATTGCTGCTGTCGGTCACGATTTCGCCCAGTTGGACTTCCTGAGTACCTTTATAGAAGTTGCTGAAGTCGTTGTAAGCGGCTTTGACATCTTTTTCTTGAACAGGATATTGACGGACGATATGCGCCGCGAAAGCTTGGCCTAACAAATCATTTTCGAAAGCTGCCCATTCGGTTTTGAAGGTGGCTTTTTTATCTGCACCTTGCTTGGCGGCATCGGCACGCGCTTGCTCCAATGCAGCTTTGAATTCAGCGCTTTGATCCAGTTTTAATTTTTTGGCTTCTTGGGTAACAACAGTGCTGATAACTTGGCGTTCAGTCAGCATTTGACGCAATTCAGGAGTGTCTTGAACGTTCGGGTTGCTGGCGCGTACGGAAGCAACTTGGTCATCGATAACGCTGCTGTCGATGGCTTGACCGTTGACGGTCACCAAAGTTTGGGCAAACAGGGTGCCGGAAGTCAGGGCAAGCATCAAGGCTGAAGCAAAGTAGGTTTTTTTCATCGTATTTCTCTTTTAAATTAATGATTGGAAATCAAAGTTTGGGTAGTAATCTTAATGGAAGTATTCGTCCGGCGTGGCCGCTTTGATACTGAGTGCATGAATCAGGCCGTCTGAAAACAAGTCCTGCAAAAGCTGCTTAATCATACGTTGTCGCTGGAGGCGGCCAATGTTTTCAAATGCGTTGCTGACCACCACTATGGCGTAATGCCCGCCGCCTTTATTACCGGCATGGCCGGCATGCAGATGGCTTTCATCTTCAAAATCGAAGAACTCAGGCTCAAGCGTTCGCAGGCGTTCCTCGATAATTTGATGAATATTGCTCATTTGAACACGGCTTTAAAGGGTTTAATCAATACTTCTGCGTATACGCCGGCATCAACGTAAGGGTCTTGTTCTGCCCATTCTTGTGCAGCGTCCAAAGATTCAAATTGAGCCACAATCAGGCTGCCGGAAACACGTTCCGGATTATCTGGTAGAGGATTGGGGCCGGCAGTCAGCAGACGGCCTTGCGCTTTCAATTCTTCCAAGCGTGCCAAATGAGCAGGGCGGGCCGCCATGCGTGCTTCGTGGACATCTTCGGCATCAGTGGCCAAAAGCATGAAATATTCCATTATTGATCCTCCTTAGACTGGAAACGCATCAGATACATACCCTGTGCGATGGAAAAAATGATTGTGAAGCCCAATGTGCCGAACAGTTTGTAATTGACCCATTGGTCTGGAAAATACGTAAAGACAAAGAGGTTGGCCGCACCCATAAAAATTAGGAAGCCAATCCATGCATAAGTCAGGCGTGTCCATACAAAATCAGGGAGCTGCATTTCTTTGCCCATGACGGCTTTAAGCCCGTTTTTACCGGCCAGGTGGCTGAACAGCATGACGATCGCGCCGATCCAAAACAGAACGGTTGGTTTCCACATGATAAAGCGGTTGTCTTTCAGCAGAATCGTTGCACCGCCAAAAAAGACAATCAAAATCAGGCTGACCCATTGCATGGTGTCCAGCTTACGGTGTTTCCAAAAGGTCAGCGCAGCTTGGGCAATACCGACGATAACCGCAACAGTTGTTGCGGCAATCATGTCTTTGGTGATGATGTATGTGATGAAAAATAAGAATACGGCGAATAAGTCGCTCAAAATCTTCATATATTAATGATGAAACTAATTGAGTAAATGCTAATCATACAGGGAGATGTGTTTTTTTGCACGTTTTACCATGACTTTAATATCGCACATATTTATATGAAATATTTGTTTTGGGTTGGCGAAATTTGTAAAAAAGAAACACAAGCATGCAAAAGTAATAGATTTGCTAAGGAATTTTAGGCTGAATAGCCTCTATTGCTTGGCAGGAATGGGTTAAAAATATATCATGGCGTAATATCTAGTAAATATATGGTTAAATGCGTGCACATTGGTTAGTACCATAATTTCCGAACAGGGGATCAGTTTTGAAAAAACATCACAATATTAAATTAATTACAGCTTCTATCGCTTTAATGACATCGCTCAGTGCCTCTGCAGGTTTGGGCGGCTTGAATGTTCAATCTCATTTGGGTGAGCCTTTTACAGGCAGTATCACTGTAACTGGCGAGGAAGCTCAGGCTCTGCTTAATGGCGGTAAGGCCACTATTTCAAATGGCAATTTGCGCGCAGCGGTACGCAAATCAGGCGATAAGGCAGTCGTTACCATCCGCTCTTCTAAAGCCATCAAAGATCCTGTTTTGGTTTTCCAAGTAGGTGTTGGCGCGCAATCGCGTGAGTACACCGCTATTATCGATCCGGCCGGATATGATTCTAAAGATGCTGCATCTGTTCGTATCCGTCCGGCCACTGAATCTCAATCTTCCGAGCCGACACGCAATGCCCGACAGCCTGCAACTAAAAACAATAAAGCAGCAGGTAATCAGACAGCTCGAGCGCGTAAGGATGTACAGCGTAAGGCTGAGAAAAAACAAGTTCAGACGGCCTCTGCTAAAAACGACACGGCTGCACGTTCAGGCAGGCAGCATTTGGTGCGTACGGGTGAAACCCTGATTGCCATCGCGTCCAGCATCCGTCCGCAGGGTATGACCTTGGATCAAACCATTCAGGCTTTGGTAAATGCCAATCCGGATGTGTTTATTGATAATAATGCCAACCGTATGTTGGCAGGTAAAGTACTGAATATTCCAAACCGTAGCGAATTGCAACGCTTGGCTGCGTCTGCTCCTGCTAAAACCAATACAGCGACAGAGAAAGGCAATGAAGCCGTCAATGCAACAGAAGCTAAAACAGAAAAACCTGTTGTTCAGCCTGAGGCTCAAACTGAAGCCCAGGTTAAAGATGCTGGTGTAAATACACAGCAACAGGAAGAAGTGAAACAAGCTTCAGCTGAACAAGCAGAACAAGCAGCATCTGCAGCGGTCAATGAAAACACCGCATCGGCTGTTCCTGCATCTGATGGTCAAGAAGCTATGGCTTCTGATGCTCAAGAGAATGTAGTGGCTTCTGAGCCTGTTGCAACCACGGATTCTGTCGCGGAGCAAACAGAAAGCGAATCAGACGGCAATTTATGGAAATGGTTATTGGCAGGCGGTGCAGCCCTTATTGCTGCTTGGTTGTTGTTGAAAGCTGCCGGTAAACGTAATGACGAGCTGGAAGAAGCACCTGTAAGCCGTAAGGATGAAGAGAAGGTTGTACAGAAAAATGTTGCTGCTTCAGCTGCTGCGGTTGCTGCAACTAAAGTAACGCCGTCTGAAAAAACTCAAGACGGTCTGTTTATCGAGGATGATTTCGAAGATGATGTGGTTATCAATGAAGTAGAAGAATCTTCCAATATCGATGATGTCAAACTTGATTTGGGTAAGATTGACAATAGTCAGGCAGGTATTCTTTCAGGTGCAGTAACGCATGATGTTGAGACAGAGCAACGCCGCCATGCTGATTGGGATAGTATCGAATCAACAGAAAGCGTGTACGAGCCTGAACCAGAAAATCCGTATCAGCCAGTATCGGTTGTTATGCCGGAACGTAAAGAAGAGCAGGTAAATACATTTGCTGAGTTTGATTTGGCGGCAGAGAAAAAAGTCTCCGAGTCAAGAAATGAAGAGCCACTCGAGTTTACGGTAGAAACCCCTGAAGTTTCAGACAGCCATGTGCTGCCATTCGATGTCAAGCAAGATCAAGACTTGCAAATTCAAGAAATCAAAGAAGAAGTAGAGAAAGAAGAAGCTGCTTCTGAGTTTGTGATTGAAGAAGGTGCATTGGAATGGGGAGCTGAAGATGTTTCAGTGGCTGCCGATAAAAGCAATAGTGAAAGAGGCTTTGTTTCAGAATCAGTCGGCATGACTGCACCGCTTGAAGCCAAATATGATTTGGCTAAGATGTATATCGAAATCGGTGATACTGAAGCGGCTCGAGAAACATTGCAAGGGCTGATTGAAGAGGCTGAAGGCGATATTCTGCATAAAGCCCAAAAATTGATGAAAGAACTTGGCGCATAAGTGCCAGTCAAATGAAGATGCCGTTTCAGACGGCATCTTTTTTATGGTAAATTAAAAAGCAAGATTTTGTCTGAGTCTATGATTGGTTGGGTAAGATTTCAGCTTTATATGATGGTTGAAGATGAAGGCCGTCTGAAATACATGAGAGGCGTGTGTTGATCACGCCTTTTTAATATTTGTTGTTTGAGCGTAGGCAACAATATCAATTTACAAGAAGTATAAGAAATGACTGAACAAGCAAATACAACAGGGCATCTGATGCAGCGTTGGGCTTTGACCCTCTCTTATGACGGTAGCCGTTTTTATGGTTGGCAAAAACAGGCTGGAGATTTGCCGACTGTTCAGACGGCCTTAGAGCAGGCCTTGTCTTCAATAGCAGGGGAGCAAATTAATACTATTGTTGCGGGAAGGACGGATACGGGTGTGCATGCAACTGCTCAGGTAGTGCATTTTGATACATCAGTAAGCCGTCCGGAGCAAGCATGGGTGCGGGGAGTCAATGCACATTTGCCTGCTGGTGTTGCTGTGTTGGTTGCGCAAAAAGTTGCACCTCATTTTCATGCCCGATTTGATGCTTATGGCCGCCATTATCGTTATTTATTGGAATCCTCACCGGTTCGTTCTCCATTATTGGTTGGCAGAGTAGGGTGGACGCATTTGAAATTAGATGTAAATCTGATGAGGCAGGCCGCTGCCTTATTGGAGGGTGAGCATGACTTTTCCAGTTTTCGAGCGGCTGAATGTCAGGCGAAATCTCCTATAAAAACACTATATAGGACAAGTATTAGTGGAACTTCTCGCTATCTGTGCCTTAATTTGCATGGGAATGCATTCTTGCATCATATGGTGCGCAATATTATGGGTGCATTGGTGTATGTGGGTAGCGGCAGAATCAGTGTGGATGAGTTTGAGTCGGTCTTTCATGCCAAAAGTAGATTGAAGGCTCCGCCAACTTTTATGTCTGATGGTCTGTATTTAACAGGTGTTGACTATCCTGATGAGTTTGGAGTGACGCAGCTATCTTTGCCCGAGTGGATGAGCGTTCTAGGTAATGATTTTCAGACGGCCTTTGAACCATTTGTTTTTAAAATCTTTCTCGCTGGTTTTGAAATAGTCGCTGACCAGCTCCCAGCCGTTTTGCAGGTTTTTCAGGGCGCAAAGGGCGTATTCCTGCATGACGTGTATCTGGAAGCGTTTTTCTCCGTAAAAGATTTCCAGCGGGCGGTAGTCGGCTTTCAGGTATTGGCGTTTCTGCTCCAGCGCGTTGTGGTCGAGACGTATGGTCATGGCGTGGCGCAGGATGGTCATGCCGTGGTTGAGCTTGATGACGCCGAGTTTGTGCATGAATAGCAAAGCCTGTTTGAGCAGGATTTCACGGCGGTTTTCGGGGATTTGTGCGGCAAGTGCCAAATCGTCGCCGATGTGCTGTTCCAGTTCTCCGAAACTGGTTTCCACCACGGCGTCTTTGCTGCGGATGCCGCCCGTTTTACTGATGAACAAAGGTAGGAGGCTCATGCATATGTGGCGGCGCAGTGCGGCGTTTTCGCGAAGTTGCGCCCATGTGCTTTGTTTGTCTTTGAAGCGCAGCAGCAACATATCGTTGCCTTTGTCGATGATGTCGAAGCTGCCGCTGCTGCGGGTTTCCGCCGCCGCTTTATCGTAAGCAAGCGACTGTATCAGCAGCTTGATGTCGGCGGGGACGGTTTCGCAGCCCGTATCGTGCATTTCCCGGCATACCGCCGTCAGCGACAGGTTTTGCCAAACGCCGCGGTCGGCATCCGGAATTTTTTCGTTCAAAATCTGCCACAGCTTTTCCTCATGCCCGATGATAAGCTCAAGCCGCTTTTCAGACGGTTTGGAATGGTCGGTACGCAGGTTGACGGTCATTTTTGTATCGTTGACCAATACGCCCAATTCCTCCAACTTCTTCAGGTGTCCGCGCAATTCGGCAAAGCTGCACGCGGTAGCCTGGGCCAGTACGTCGGTACTCAATGGGGCGTCGTCGTCGGCGTTAAAAACGATTTCGGCAATGGTCCGGTACAAATCGGTTTTGCGCTGTCCCAAATTTGCTTTGGCAATGATGCCCCATGCCTGATCCAGATTCAGACGGCCCGAACGCGAAGGAAAGATACGGGTTCGGTTTTCGCTGCGTTCCAGCAAATCCGCCCGCTCCAGCCATGCCAAGGCTGCTTTGACTTTGGTGTCCGCCTGCCGGTCGTCGCTGTCGAAGCTCATGTATCCTTCGGTATCCCGCAGGATTTCCCCACCCGTTACGACAATGGCGTCATCTTCCGCTTTGCCTGATACCGTCCGGTTCAAGAGTTTGAGTTTGCGCCACACGGATTGCAGATCGCGCTGCTCAAGCTGAGAGAAGCGGCTGAGGCGGAACTGGGTATCCACGTCCGAACGGTCGAACAGCAGCACGCATTTTGCCTCCTTTTGGTCGCGTCCCGCACGTCCCGCTTCCTGAAGATAGTTTTCCAGCGAACCGGTAATCTCGGCATGAACCACCAGCCGCACATTGGGCTTGTCCACGCCCATGCCGAACGCGTTGGTCGCAACGATGACCCTTAATCTGTCGTGAATGAAATCGTCTTGGATTTCGGCTTTGGCATTTGCCTGAAGCCCCGCATGGAAATATTCGCAATCCCAGCCCTGACGCTTTAAAATTTCCGCATATTTTTCGGCACTTTTCTGCCGTGCCACAAACACGACCGCCCCGCCGTCCTGATGGTCGAGTTCGCGGTGCAGCAGTTCGTCGATGTAGTGGTTTTTAAGGTCATCTGAAACCTCCAAAACCTCGTAAAACAGATTACTGCGTTCGTTGCCGCCGATAAACTGTTTGAACTCGATGCCCAGTTCTTCGCGGAAATGTTCCATAATTTCCTGAAGGACGTCCGGTTTCGCCGTTGCCGTAAAGCAGCTCACGGGGGCGGCTGCCGCTCCGTTGCGGTTGCGCTTGGCAATGAATTTGGCGGCATACAGATAATCGGGGCGGAAATCGTGCCCCCATTTGGACAGGCAGTGTGCCTCGTCGAATACCCAGCCGTTGATTTGGCGGTGTTCGATGGCTTTGATAAAGCTCGTATTGCGGAACTGTTCGGGTGCGACAAACAAAATCCCGACATCGCCCAAAGCGACCCTGTCCAATACGTCCGCGCGCTCCGTTACCGACAGCATGCCGTTGAGCGTATCCACATCCGTCCGCCCTTTCGCCTTTAAATTATCCACTTGGTCTTTCATTAAAGATATTAAGGGAGATATTATTATACTTAAACCTTCAAAAATTAAAGCTGGTATTTGATAACAAACAGATTTTCCTGCTCCTGTTGTCATTATTCCTAAGATATTTCTTTTCTCTAAGATAGCATCTATTATTTTTTCTTGCCCTTCTCTAAAATTATCATAACCATAATATTCTTTTAAAATTCTGAGTGCTTCTG
>ERZ773070.664-NODE-664-length-24254-cov-14.795942_pt1 | contig 24254 bp, 19 predicted proteins | sample MGYA00580618_ERZ773070 | MGnify/ENA primary metagenome ERZ773070 (study PRJEB29015, sample SAMEA2738023) | human oral metagenome | biome: human oral; feature: human-associated habitat; material: dental | place: China | collected 2019 ... | reverse complement strand
GTTAAGCTCCTCAGCGGCGATAATACTGCGCAAGTGGGAATCTAGCACGGTGCCGGATTATATAAAAACCATCCGAAAGGGTGGTTTTTATTTTTGGCTGACGTGTTTAGTGCCGCTGTCTGTTAGCGGCAAAACTACAGATTATCCGATGGCGCTTAGGGGGTTTTATGAGACGAAGGCTCCCAGATCGCTACTGCGTTTCGTGACAGCTCAGTAAACAAAATAACGCCCTTTTAAGAGCGTTATTTTTATATTCTCGGATCTCGCAGAAAACGAGAATTGTATTTGTGGTGAACCTCGTAGTTTTGAAGGTTCAAACAGGTGCATATCTATAATATCGCACCAGACGAATAAACGCAACGGTTTTTATATCATAATTTCGTAATTTGTAACCATTGACATTTTGTCTCGTTTGTGCTAATATAAAAGAGTACATATAACATATGTGAGATAAAGCGAGGGTTTACTTATCTCTTATAGAGGTAGGCGAGCCCTTTTAATATTGCCCGGAGCGGGCGGGAGATAATAATATGGCAGGAACAAAAATCGGCGGCATGAAAGCAGCTAAAAAGAACTTGGCCAAAGACCCAAATTTCTATGCAAAAATTGGCCGTAAAGGCGGCCAAAACGGGCACACGGGCGGTTTTGCCGCTAATCCGCAGTTAGCTCGTATCGCTGGCGCTAAAGGCGGCCGCATTAGCCGTCGCGGTAAAGCGAAAACAACTGTTACGCAGGATGACGTTACTCTCGCAGCGTAAAACTAGCTGACTATACAAAAATGCACTTCCATTACGGAGGTGCATTTTTTAAGTTTTATGAGTAATCGGTAGTTATGAATTAGTTGATCAGATTATCGCATCAAGCAGACTATTCAAGCCAGCGGCGCAGCTGGCATAGTTTGGCTTGGTTTACTCGCCAGGAACGGCCGCAGGCGAGGCAGAAATATTTGTTGGCGCTGGATTGCAGGCCAGCAGCTTGGCAGTGCGGGCATTGCGAACGGGCGTGCAGCCAGTCGCGATAAGTGTCGAGGTCGTTTTCAATTAGCTTGGTGTCAATTGTGGTAGAAAACCTAGCGGCTGCTTTGATGGCTTCTTGCCAGGCGGCGCTCTCCATAGCGATTAGCTCAATATCGCGCGAATAGCCAGCGTGGTTTAGTAAGGCGTGGCCATATTCGTGGAGCAGTCGTTCGCAAGCATGAGAATCTGCCGGGTTGTAGTGAATAGCGCAAGCGCGATGATTCCAACGAAACATCTCACCCTGAATTAGGGTGAGATGCGCGAGGTGCGGCACTGACAAAGCGTCAGCGCTTATTTTTTGCGAGAGCCAAGTAATCTTTGCCATAGTAATAACATCCGTAGACAACCGCTTCCTCGGGGTGGCGTGCTTGAATGATCTTTGGACATGGAATGTGCGGCGGCAGATGCGAAGTTAAAATATCGCGCAAGTAATCGCCGTACCGTTCAAAATAAGTGCCAACGCTGCCGCCAATGATAATGACATCTGGCTGGATTATCGGAATGACAGCTAGAAAACCGCGCGAAATGCGATCAGCGATTTTTTTCCAGGTGCGTTTGCTGGTGATGTCGCGAGCAAATTTGTGATAAGCATCGACAATGGCTCGCCCCGAGGCAAAACTTTCCCACGAGTGGATCTTGCCGCCATATTCGACGAGCGCGCGGCCGGCTTCGCTGTAGCGCATGCCCGGGTCGATATAGCCATTGGTGCAGACGCCAGTACCGATACCAGTACTGACGGTGACATAGAGCGAGCAGTTGGGAATTGTGTGCAAAAGCCGCGTTTCGGCGAGCCCAGCTAGGTTGGCATCGTTTTCGATGAGTACCGGCACACCTGGCAGCAGGTCTCGCAGCAAGCGGGAAGCGTGAAAATCTGCCCAGCCGAGGTTTTGGCACCAGACAGCGGTGCCATTCTTGATAATACCAGGTAGAGCGATAACTATAACATCGACTTTTTTGTCTGAATAGCGTTCGCGGACTACGCGTTTTAGTTCAGCGACATAAGCTTTTGGCTCCTTGGGAGTGGGAAATTTAAGCGGTTTGCCCATGTGCCCGTTATCGGCAAAAGAGGTGACGAGCGTCTTTGTCCCGCCAGTATCGATTGTTACTATCATGAATCTATCGTATCACAGCCGATAGTATAGCGTATAGTTGATATTATTGCAGAAAAGGTGTATAATATAGAAAAGTAAGGTAATTATGAGAGGATAACAGTAAAGTGGCACATCGTAGCGAGAAAGGTTCAGTGATTGGTTTTGTGCTGGTGGGGACGGCGCTAGCAGCGGCGTTTGTTGGCGGCGTGTACATGGTGCGCCATTCGGGCGAATTGAATTCGACAGATACGCAGCAAACGGCACAAACGTCTCAATCTGAAACTGCCAAAAACGACCAAAAAACTCAAAACGAGCAAAGCAGCAACACTGCGCCAGCGCCAAAAAAAGATACAAACCAGAGCAATACTGAAGCTAATAAGCCTAAGGAAGACGAGAAGAAAAAAGACTCGCTTGCTGATACATTGAAAAAACAAGAAGACAAGAACAAAAGCAGTAACAGTTCGGATCCAGCACAGAAATCTAACGCTGGTGCGGCCAGCCAGAGCGATCAAAAAATTGCGTCGGACACATTGAGCGCCTCTACTAGCAGCAATTCTAATAGTTCGACTCCGGCTTCTAATTCCAACTCCAATTCTAGCGCTTCTAGCACTGTTGCTGGCGGCTCTAATAACTCGGCAACAGGTTCGTCTGCTGCTATTAACAACAAACTGCCGAAAACTGGCCATGAAGCCAGCAGCTTGCCAAAGACTGGTCCGGTTGACGATATGCTAGCGGTTGTAGCTGGCGCCGGCTTGCTGGGGCTGGGGGTTGCTTACGTCAAATCGCGTCGCCTCATCTAGACATTAGAGGTCGGATAAGGTATACTGGTAAGTGGCTGAGTGCGCATTGTTTTGTGTTGCTCGAGAAATATTAAATTTAAGAAAGGAGAATTGGCAGAGTTTACCCGAATCCCGGGTATCTGCTGATGACGTATTTATGGCAAAGGCCACGATTACGATGGACGACCTCTTGGCAGGCGACAATGCGAAACAGCTAGTTGCTGGCGAGATGGTGACTGGGCACGTTTTAAGCGTGCGAAAACACGAAGTATTAGTAGATTTGGGTGCGCACGGCATAGGTTATGTGCCGCGCCGCGAGGTCGGTTTCGGCCGCCAATTGAATGTTGGCGACGAAGTGTCGGCAAGCGTGATTGATTCCGAGCTTGATAACGGCTACAGCTTGCTAAGTTTGCGCAAAGCAGCCAAAGACCGCGGCTGGGAAGAAATCCAAGCTCACTTTGATGCTGCTGAAATTGTTGAAATTACGCCGTACGATGCTAACCGCGGCGGTTTATTGGTCGAGTACGAGGGTGTACGCGGCTTCTTGCCGGTATCGCAGTTGAGCGCCGAGCATTATCCGCGCGTTGGCAGTGCCGACAAGGACGAAATTCTCGCCCGCTTGAACGCGCTAGTCAGCCGGCCGATGAAAGTGCGTATTCTAGATTGCGACCGCAAGACTAACAAGCTGATTTTCTCCGAGAAAGAAGCCATCAAAGACGGCTTGGCAGCACGTTTTGCTACGCTGAAAGTTGGCGATACGGTTAAAGGCGTGGTGACGGGCGTAGTAGATTTCGGCGCGTTTGTTAATGTTGATGGTATCGAAGGGTTGATTCACATTTCAGAGATCAGCTGGGAGCGTGTTGGTAATCCGAATGATTACGTCAAAGTCGGCCAGTCGGTTGAAGCCAAAATTATCTCGATTGACAAAGACCGTTTGAGCTTGAGCGTCAAGCAGCTAACCAAAGACCCGTGGCTCGACGAGGTTGAGAAGCTCGAAAAAGGCCAAAAAGTCGAAGGTACAGTCACGCGGATTACGCCGTTTGGCGCCTTTGTCCAGATTAGCCCGGCTGTCGAGGCGCTAGTGCATATCTCGGAGCTTGGCAGCGGCAACGATGTTGATCCCGAGAAGGTCTTTACCTTGAACGAGCGCAAAGAATTCGTAATTCTCGACATTGACCGCGAAGGCCGCAAAATTAGCCTGAGTTTGGGCGGCAAGAAAAAGAAAACCAAGTAACAGCTCGCGCATCTAGCGGATAATTGTCCCGATAAGCTGCGGGTAGAAAGGAGAAATATGAGCCAGCCAGAGAAAGTTCTGATGATTGCCGATTCTATTACCGTTGGAGAATTGGCCGAGGCTCTGAACCTGCCAGTAACGCAGCTTGTCGGTGAATTGTTCAAAAACGGTATCGTGGCGACGATCAATCAGCGGATTGATTTCGAGACGGCGCAAATTATTGTCGAGGAGCTGAAAATTGCCGTACAATTGAAGCGAAAAGAAGTTAATTCTGCGCCAGTGCAGCATTTGCATAAGCCGTCTGCCAAGGCATCGCTGCGGCCGCCGATTGTAGCAGTGATGGGGCATGTCGATCACGGTAAAACTACGCTGCTAGATACAATCCTCGGCATGAAAACCGTAGCTAGCGAAGCAGGCGGAATTACCCAGCATATCAGCGCTTATCAGACCAAGCGCGGCGATCGCGTAATCACCTTGCTAGATACGCCAGGACACGAGGCTTTTGCGGCGCTGCGCCAGCACGGCGCGGTGCTGACCGACGTGGTAGTGATTGTGGTGGCGGCCGACGACGGCGTAATGCCGCAAACGGTCGAAGCGATTAAATTTGCTCGCAATGCTAATGCTAAAATCGTCGTGGCTATCAACAAAATTGACAAAGAGGGCGCCAATATCGACCGCGTTAAAGCTCAATTAGCCAGCGAATACCAGCTGAATCCGGAGGAGTGGGGCGGCGACACGATTATGGTGCCGATTAGCGCTAAAACTGGCGAAAATATCGATAAATTGCTAGATATGGTGTTGTTGGTGGCCGATATGGAAGAGCTGAAAGCTGATACTGACGTGCCGGCTGAGGGTTTGGTGATCGAGGCGCACATGGAAAAAGGCCGCGGTTCGGTGGTGAATCTGCTAGTCGAGCAAGGCCAGCTGAAGCCGAGCCATTTTCTGGTTGCTGGCACATCGTACGGCAAAGTGCGCACGCTAGCGAATTTCCGCGGTGAAGCGCTAAAATTAGCTGGTCCGTCAACGCCAGTAACAGTCACCGGGTTCAAGGAATTGCCGCAGTTCGGTGATGTCTTTACCGTGGTGAAGAATGAGAAGATTGCCCGCGCCCAGGTAGAGCAGGCTAAAATTGAAGCAGAAAGGCAAGCTGCTAGCACTAACGTCACTGGCGCCGATTTGCTGAAAATGATGACCCAAAAGCACGACAGCGAAGAGTTCGACGTCATCGTCAAGGCTGACGTACAGGGCTCGCTAGCTTCGGTGATGGATAGCTTGCGGCTGGTTGACACTGGCGGTGCTATTGACCTGCGAATTATTGGCAGCGGCGTCGGCAATATCAACGAGAGCGACGTGCGTTTGGCGGATAGTTCGGATGCTATTATTTACGGATTCAATGTCGAGATACCGCCAGCGGTTAAGCGCTTGGCGAGCCGCGATCACGTGCGGGTGCGCACTTACAAAGTAATTTACGAACTGCTAGACGATGCTCGTAAAAATATGGAAGCTTTGCTGTCGCCAGAGGTGGTCGAGACGGAAGTTGGCGTATTAGAAGTCAAAGGTATCTTTCGTACTATGCGCGACGAAGTGATTTGCGGCGGCGAAGTAATCAGCGGCAAAGTAGCACCGAATTTGCTAGTGCGCGTCAAGCGCGGCGGCGAGCAGCTTGCCGAGGTAGAGGTAGCTAACGTTCAGCGGCAGCAGCAGGAAGCCAAAGAAGTATTTGAAGGCGAGATGTGCGGTCTGAGCCTGCGGACACAGAAGAAGCTGCAGCTGGCTATCGGCGATACGCTGGAATTCTTTACCCGCGAATTGATCAGGCGAACACTGAACTAGTAAATAAAATAGCCCCGGTCGAAAGAGCGGGGCTATTTATTAGAGCAAAGTGCGAGCGGTCAAGCTAGATTAACGGTTTTTGCGCGATACTATGTAGGCATACAGCGCGTAGCCAAGCGACCCAGTACCAGCTAGGCCAGCTAGTTCGCTGATACCAGTTTTTGGTAGCTGGTTTGGCGCGCTAGCGTTATTAGACGGGCTGTTGGCTGTATTTGTTTCTGTAGTCGTTGCGGCAGGCGTGGCGTTGGAATTTGCGGCGGCTGTTGGCGAGGACTGCTGGTTTGTGGGCGCTGGATTAGTTGGAGCCGCTGGCTTTGATGGTGTATTAGGTGTGTTCGGCTTTGTGTCGGGCTGGCTCGGCTGGGTAGGTGTAGTTGGCTTAGACGGCTCTGTTGGTTTGGCAGGAGTCGATGGTTGCTGCGGAGTCGGATTGTTGGGCTTGTTTTGGTTGTCAGGCTTGGAAGGTTGCTGCGGCGTTGGCTTCTGGTCGCCTGGCTTGTTTTGGCCTGGATCGGCTGGTTTCGACGGCTCTTGCGGCTGCGGTGCTGGTTCGGACGGTTTGTCTGGCTTGTTATTCTGGTCGTTTTGAGCGGCCTTGATAGTAAAAGTCTTGGTGCAGCCATCGCTGGTGACGGTTTCGTCCTTGCCGTTGACCGATACAGTGACAAAAGCCTTGGCGGTGTAATTGCCAGGTTCGAAACCGTTGAATTTAGCGCCAGCAGTGTTGTAGACCTCTTTGCCATTAGCGTCGTAGACGCGGTAGACAGTGCCTTTGTAAGTAGCGCCGTTATAAGCAGCGTACTTGACAGAAAATTTGTAGCTGTCGCTAGCGATATGGTCGATACCTAACGATTCGCAGCGGTAGACTGGCTGCTGTGTTTGGTTGGTAGCTGGCGCGTTATTAGGCTGATTGGCGTTTAGGGCGCTAGCAACGCTAGCAGCGCTGACCGCTACCACGGCGATAGCAGAAAGGCCGGCAAATAGCTTCATGATATAACTCCTTTTAACTATTATTTGATAATCGGGCTGGTAATGTTCATATATGAATATAGCAGCTAGAAAACTGGCAGGCAAATTAGAATCAAATCATGGTATTTCGTGGGGTTGCCCGCCCCCGACAGAACAGCTACCTGGAATGGTAGAGTTCCGCCGAGGGGCGGGGTGTGAATGATTGAGAGTATTCGCTCGACAGCTCGACCTCACTGGCGGTGAGGGAGCGGAGCGGGGGGTGGGGGCTAGCGCCGGGGCCGGCGGCTGTGGCCGCCGTACGTCTTGATGCCGGTGATGAGACCGGCGACGCCGGTGATGAGGGCGAGGGCGGCGGCGGCAAATGCCACCCAACCGCCGGTCGCGCCGGCGATAACGTCAGGGAGCACCACGCACCTGTAGGTGCATTGAGACCACCTCTCCATTGCTGTACCAGTTCGCTATCGCGTCGTTGATGGGTGCTTCCGTGCGCGCATCGGGATCGCGGTCGCGGGGCGCTGAGACCGGAACTCCCAGCGGTCCGCCACCCCGCCTCATCCCCGCGCGCCGCAATATGGTTCTCCCGCCGGGAGCTCGGCCCCGCCGCAGACGTCGGTGAAGCGAATCTCCCGACACCTCTTCCGCCGGGACCGGCGCGGTCGACACGGCCGCGAGCGGTCGACCCCGACCCCGGCCCCGGGGCCCCGGAGCTGGTCGCGCTGGCGCAAGCGCCGTTGATGACGGGCCGTCCCGACACTCGCATCCGACCCGGGTCCGTGACGTGCGGGCGGGGGTTTGCTATCCTGACTTTCCAGGGCGGAGGAGCGTTGTGCGCTCGAAGATGTTCGAACACCGCCGTGCGGCGCCGCCTCCGAATATTCGAAAGGACCCGCGACTGACTCGCCGGGGAGTGCAGTGAAGATGAATTCTGAATCCGCCGGACACCGCGAACAGCCGGATGTCCCGGGCGCCCCGAACGCCCCGAGCACTCGACCCCGCGCCTTCCATCGCCGCCGTCGCACCGACGGCCCTGCATTCACCCGCCCGGACCAGTACCTCGGCCAGAGCCTCTACCCGCTGCGCGCCGCCTTCGCCGACCCCGCCGAGGCCACCGCCCCTCCCACCACCGCCGCGGCCACGCCTTTCGAACGCCTCAGCTCGATCGAGGGCCTGGCCGGCGCCTGGCAGATGGTCCTGGTCAGGGACGCCCGCGACGGCCTCCTCCAGCGCCAGACCCGCCTCATCGCCGGAGACCTCGACCGCTTCCTCGCCGAGCTGTCCGCCTCCCTGCGCGAGGGCACCTACCTCCCCGCCCCGCTCCTGCGCGCCGACATCCCCAAGCGCACTCCCGGTCAGACCCGCATCCTGCACATCCCCACCATCCGCGACCGCGTCGTCGAGCGCGCCGTCGTCAACACCATCGCGCACGACGCCGACCGGATCATGTCCCCCTGCTCCTTCGCCTACCGCACCGGCATCGGAGCCGACGACGCCGTCCACCACCTCGCCACCCTGCGCGACGACGGCTACCGCCACGTCCTGCGCACCGACGTCGAGGACTACTTCCCCAACCTCGACGTCGAGGACGCCCTGACGGTCCTCGCCCCCGTCGTCGGCTGCCCGCGCACCATCGACCTCATCCGCCTCATCGCCCGGCCCCGCCGCGCCCGCGGGGAGCGCCGCACCCGCAGCCGCGGCATCGCCCAGGGCTCCTGCCTGTCGCCGCTGCTGGCCAACCTCGTCCTGAACGACGCCGACCACGCCCTGAACGACGCCGGATACGGCTACGCCCGCTTCGCCGACGACATCGTCGTGTGCGCCCCCGCCCGGGACGACCTGCTGGCCGCCCGCGAGCTGCTCGGCTCGCTCGTCGCCGCCCACGGACTGAACCTCAACGAGGAGAAGACCGCCATGACCACCTTCGACGAGGGCTTCTGCTTCCTCGGAGTCGACTTCTCCCGCACCCGCCCGGCCGTCGACCCCCACCATGACATCAAGGGCGCCCCCAACCCCGACGAGGTCGTCTACGTCGGCCGCGACGGCGCGCGCGTCCACGTGAGCAAAGGGCGGCTGATCGTCAGCGGCGCCGACGAGCTCCCGCTCGTCTCCATCCCCCGCAGGGCCGTCAGCCGCATTGTGCTCACCGGCGCCGTCGGGCTGTCCGCCGGGGCCCGCTCCTGGGCCCTGCGCAACGACGTCGACGTCATCTTCCTGTCCCGGCACGGCGGCTACCTCGGACAGCTCTCCGCCCCGCGCGACACCGCCAACGCGCGCCGACTGCTCACCCAGGCCGCCTTCGCCGCCGACGACGGGGCCAGGCTGCCGCTCGCCCGCGCCATCGTGCGGGCCAAGCTGCGGCACCAGGTCAGCGTCCTGCACCGCACCGGGCGGCGCGACCGGGGCGTCGACGTCGCCGCCGCCTGCACCACCATCCGGGGCCTGGCCGCCGACGCTGAGCGCGCCGGCGGCGTCGAGGAGCTCATGGGCGCGGAGGGGGCGGCGTCGCTCGCCTACTTCCACTGCCTGTCGCGGCTCGTGCCCGACGACGTCGCCTTCAACGGCCGCAGCCGCCGCCCGCCCAAGGACCTGGCCAATGCCGCCCTCTCCTACGCCTACGCGATCCTGCTCGCCGAGTGCACCGGCGCCCTGCTCGCCGCCGGACTCGAGCCCTCCCTCGGCGTCCTGCACGCCTCCACCGACAAGCGCCCCAGCCTGTCCCTGGACCTCATGGAGGAGTTCCGGCCCCTGCTCGTGGACCGCACCGTCATGGCGCTGCTGCGCTCCCGGCGCCTGCGCCCCGAGCACGCCACCGCATCCGACGACGGCGAGGGCACCTGGCTGAGCCGCGACGGCAAGAAGGCCCTCGTCGACGGCTACGAGGCCACCCTTCAACGACAGGTCAAAGGTGCGCTGCCCGGCTTCGCCGGCACCTGGCGGCGCCACATCCACCACGCGGCCCAGCTGCTGGGGCGGGCCATCACCGAGCCCGGCTACCAGTGGGCGGGCACGTCATGGCGCTGACCGTCGTCCTCGCCTACGACGTGGCCTCCGACTCCCGGCGCACCCGGCTCGCCTCCGCGCTGGAGGAGTGGGGCTACCGGCTTCAGGAGTCCGTCTTCCAGCTGCGCCTGGAGAACGGGGAGCTCGACGAGGTGCGCGAACGCGTCGACGGGATCATCGACGCCGACGACGACGTCGTCCACCTCTACCCGCTGTGCGCCGCCTGCCTGAGCCGTGGCGAGGTCCACGGCACCGCGCCCGCCCCCGATGACGCCGGCCTCTACCGCGGGGTGTGGTGAGGGGGCGCCGTTGCCCCGATGCGGGGGGGGCATGCGCCGTCACCGACGGCGGTAGACCTCGCGTCGGTGGCCAACGGCGAGGACGAGCACCAGGAGCATGCCGTCCCTGATTTCGTAGATGATGCGGTAGCTGCCAGTACGTACGCGCCACTCGCCTTCTCCGCCGACCAGCTTCTTCGCGCCTGCAGGGCGAGGGTCCTGTCCCAGGAGCTCAATAGCCGCTTGGATCCGACGGCGAGCCGGTCCGTCCAACCTGCGCAACTGTCTTGCGGCGCTGGGGCTGATTCCGACTCGGTAGCTCATGCCAGGCCGAGATCGCTCTTGACCTGGTCCCAGGGGATGGCTCCTTGCGCGGCTACTTCAGCGCGCGCCGCCTCGGCCGCCTTGATGTCCGCCAGGTCCTCGGCGGCCTTGGTGAGGTGCTCCAGGTCCTCTGCGTCGATCACAGCGGCTACGCGCCGACCGCGTCGCGTCAGGAATACCGGGGCGTGGCGTACACGGGCCTCGTCGATGACATCGGCGAGGCGGGCACGGGCGTCCGTGACGGTGAGCTCGGTCATGATGACCATCATGCACGAAGATGTCGTAAATGTACATCTCATGTCGCGGCGAGGCGGTCGACGGGGCGGGAATACAGATTCCCATCTTATTGTCAACCAATTATAAATGTGATTTGTATCATTCTATGGATGAGGGTGGGGGCGCCTTCCGCATGGCAAGATGACTGACGTCACAACTCGCTGGAGGGGCCTCCCTTATGCACCTGGTCATGCTCGAGACGAACGGCAACCAGCGGTTCGTCTTCACCTCGCCGCGTCAACGCGAGAATATCGGCGCCTCCTACCTCCTGACCATGCTCGCTCCCTGGACGCTTGCCGTAGGTGAGGAATTGGGCATCGATGCCGTCCCCGTCTCGGTGTCCTCTGGCAAGATCATTCTCACGGTCCAGGACGAGTCCGCTGCCAGAGCCCTAATCGGCGCCGTCAGCCGCCGGGTTCTCGCAATCGCCCCCGGCATGGACGTCAGTGGCGTCTTCAAGAAGATCGAGGCCGTTACGGAGGACGAGCTCAAAAGCATCCACGTCATCGCCAACCGGTACAACCTCAGCAGGCCGCCGGGCGAGGCGCGCTTCTCCCAGACCCCCTATCTCGAACGCGCCAAGGACTCTGCCCTGCCGACAGCCCCCGTGGCAAGGATTCTTGGTTCCAGCCTGAAGAAAACCGGCGCCTACTCCCTGCCCAGCCAGGTCAAGCGTTCCTGCGCCCCGCGAGCCCGCGAGCGTCTCGTGGCCCAGGCCCGGAGGAGCACAGAATTCAGACACGAAGATCACCTCATCGGTCTTCTTGCCGAGAGCCTGAAAGCCTTGGAGGACGCCTTTGACGTCGACGATGCTTCCTTAGATGGGGACGCACACCAGCAGGAGGGAGACGACTGGCAATCCGCAGGTCAGAACTCTGCTTCCGAACTGTCCAAAGTCGCCGTCATCCATATTGACGGCAACGGCGTCGGCGCGATAATGCAGGACCTGGAGAAGAGCAGAAGACTCATCCCGCCTGAGGACTTCGAGGAGGGCGCCGGCTGCCCGAAGGAGGTCCCCGACTCTCTTCGGGCCTTCCTCTTGGCGGTCAACGAGCGCCTTGACTACTGCGTCAGGGAATCATTCTTCCGGGCCTGGCGCGCCGTCGCTCACTGGTGGCAGCGGGAGCACGAGGACGGGGGCCCCTCGTCCGGAGCGATCCCTGTCGTCCCCATCCTCCTGGGCGGGGACGACCTCACGGTTCTCACTGAGGGGCGCTACGCCCTGCCCTTCATGGACGCCTACCTCACGGCCTACGAGGACCTGACGGGCCGGGACCCGCTCCTCAGGCACCTCAGCCCCCGGGCCTGGCGCACCGGCGCCGCCACCCCGATGACCGCCGCCGGCGGCGCCGCCATCGTCCCGCGCCCCTTCCCCTTCCACCTGGCCTACACCCTGGCTGAGCGGCTCGTCTCTGAGGCCAAGAGGATCGGCAAGATCGAGGGCCGGGAGTGCTCCACCCTCACCTACCACGCCCTGTTCGACTCCACCATCGCCGACGCCAGCGAGCTCCTCAGGGGCTACGAGACCTTCACCGCCCGCCCCTACCGGCTCCATGAGGCCCCCGGCACCGCCCCCGCCGCCCGGGCGGACGACGGGGCCGGGCCCGTCGCGCAGGGTGAGGCCGAGCCGCCGGAGGCTCCGCTCCACGGCACCACCTGGCAGCGGATGCTGGCCCTCAGCAGGTGCTTCCGCGGGCTCGACGGCGACCCCGCCCTTCCGCCCTTCCCCAAGACCCGTTCCGCGCGCATCCGCAAGCTCCTCTCCGACCGCGCCGCCGCCCCCGGCGAGCGGGCGGCGGTGACCAAGAGGATCCGGGACGAGTGGGAGGACGCCCGCCGGGTGCTTGGCCGCGACCTCGTCGACGCTATTGGCGACCCCCGTTACGTCTTCGACCTCATCGAGCTCACCGATCTCCTCCCCGCGGTCTGCCTCGACCCGGGCAGGGAGACGACCCGGCCCAGCGTCGGCGCAACCGCCCAGGAGAACCAGTGATGTCGGAGCACAGCGCAGCCACTTTCACTCTCCGCCTCGCCCTGACCTCCGACTGGGGCGTGGCCACGGGCGCCGGCGTCGCCGGCGGTGTCGACGCCGTCGTCGAGCGGGGGGAGGACGGCCGCCCCATTATCCGCGGCACGGTCATCACCGGCGTTATGCGCGAGCAGGCCCTCAACGCCGCCCACGCCCTGGACGGCGGCCGGCGAGGCGGCCCCTGGGCCCGTCTCGCCACCGCCCTGTTCGGCGACGTCACCCGGCCGCGCCTGGTCGCCTTCTCCGACGCTCCCGTCACCGCGGAGGACGGCGGGCCGCGCCCCGCGACCCACGAGGCCATTGGGGTGTCCATCGATAAGGAGACCGGCACCGCCAAGGACAACTTCCTGCGTCTGTTCGAACGCGCCGGATCCGGCAGCGGCGAGTCCGCCGTCACTCTTCTCGCCGAGGGCCTGGACCACAGCCCCATCGCCTGGACGCAGGGGCAGCGCGACGACGCCCGACTCCTGCTGGCCCTGGCGGCCCGGCTCGTCACCGCCGTCGGCTCCGACCGCTCCAGCGGCGACGGCGACTGCGAGGCCGCCCTCCACGACGGCGACACCGAGCTGGGCGGGACGTGGTGCGCCGACGCCGTGCGCGGGCTCCGGACGGCGGGGGAGGTTCGCGCCCCCGCCGTGCCGGAGGCGCCGCGCAGCGCCCCCGCCCGCCTGAGAGAGCCCGCCGCCGGGGCCCCCGCCATGGCGGTCTCCCTCCCCCTCACCATCCGCGCGGACGCCCCGCTGGTCTCCTACGACGTCCCCTACTCCAACGAGGTGCGCTCCCTGGACTTCCTGCGCGGCACCGTCCTGCTGCCCTGGGTCCACTCCCGCCTGCGCCACGCCTTCGCGGGCTCGGACCTGGTGCGCGACGCGGTGGTCACCGGGCGCCTGCGCGTCAGCGACGCCACCCCGGTGGTGGGCGGGGTGCGGGGCCTGCCCGTGCCCCTGGTGCTCTCCCGCCCCAAGGTCCCCGGGGCGCGCCAGGAGACCCTGGAGATCTGGAACCGCCTGCTCCGTGGCGAGCCGTCGGAGGTCCACGTCCCCCTGCGCTCCGGCTACGTCTTCTACCCCGACCCCGGGGCGGACGCCGCCACCGGCGCACCCGGCGGCACGGCCCCCGGCAGCGCGACTGCTTCCGGCCCCACCGTCTGCCTGGGCGCCCCCGTCCTGACCGGGCGGCAGTCCACCGCCATGGATACCGCCACCGGCACCGTCGCCACCGGGCAGCTCTTTATGGTCCGCGCCATCCCCGCCGGGGTCACGCTCCAGGCCCAGGTGAGCCTGTCGGCGGACCTGTACGACGCCGTCGGACCCCGCCTGGACGAGCTCCTGTCCGTCCCCGCCAGACTCGGCTCGCGGCGGTTCTCCGGGAGCTACGGGCAGGTCGTCTGCCAGGCCGGGCGGGCTGACACCGGTCTTAGGGCCGGGGGCCACCCTGAGGCCGGGGGCCGCACCGAGGGCGGGCGGGCCACCAGCCGCTCGGGTCCCGGTGGCGCCCCCGGAGGTACGGGTGGTGCTGGAGGTGCGGGTGCCGCCGCCGGGGACGGCGTGACCGTCTGGTGCACCTCGGACCTGCTGCTGCGCTCGACCCGCCTGGGCCCGGTGGACGGGATCGAGCGGCTGCTGCGCGAGCTCGGCGGCGCGCGGCTCGACCCCGACCACGGCGCCCGCCCCGACGACCCCCGTTACGCGGCGGGCCTGCGCTACCGGAGGGTGGACGGCTGGTCGGCCGCCGACCAGCAGCCCCGCGCCAGCCGCATCGCCATCCGGGCGGGATCCGCCATCAGCATCCGCCCCGCCTCCAAGGTTCCGGACGCCATGGACGCGCTGCGGCGGCACCTCGCCGGGCTGGAGCGCGACGGCGTCGGTCTGCTGCGCGAGCAGGGCTACGGGCGCGTCGTCGTCGGACACCCGCTCCTGGAGCGGGAGACCTTCCGGGCGCGCAGCCTCCAGCAGTCCGACTTCACCGCCCGGAGCGAGGAAGGGCAGGAACGATGAGCACGACCCGTTACGCGGTGGACCTGACACTGATCACCGCCTCGCCCCTGCACTCCGGAGGGGCCGAGCACCAGGTGGACCGCTCCGCGCAGCGCCGGGCCCGCTCCCCGCAGGGCGAGGACGCCCCTCGGCGCGAGGCCGAGGTCAGGCGCTTCGTCCGCGACGGCCGCGGGCGGCCGATCCTTCCCGGACGCTCCGTCAAGGGCGCCCTGCGGGCCGCCTGGACGAGGGCCTACGGCGGGAGGCGCGTCGACGGGGGCGGCACGGACCCGCTTCTGCGGCTGTGGGGGGACCAGGACCGCGCCAGCGCGCTGAGGGTCCACGCCGTCGTGCTGGACGGGGTGGAGATGGTGGACCGCACGGGGATCGCCGTCGACCGCTACTGGGGCAGCGCCGGGGACACCGCCCTGTTCAGCCACGAGATCGTGCCCGCCGAGACGCCGCTCGCACTGCGCCTGACCGGTCAGGTCGGCAGCGTCTACGACGACGGCGACCCGGAGGCCTTCGAGCACCTTCTGGGCCAGGTCCTGGGGCTGCTCAAGGCCGGGCGGGTCGGCCTGGGCGGGCGCCGCAACGCCGGGTGGGGCGACGTCAGGCTCGACGTCGACGACGCGACGACGAGCATCGACGTCACCCGCCACCGCCTGGACGGCCCCGACGGCCTGCTCGCCCTCCTCGACGAGGACCGGGACGCCGTCGTGCCGGTGCCCCTGGCCGGTGAGCCGCCCGCAGACGAGCGGCTCACCGTGACCATCGCCTGGGACAGCCCCACCGGCATCCTCGTGGCCGAGCCCCGGGACAAGGAGCAGCGGGGGGACCGGGAGACCATCGACACCCTTCCCCTGCGGACGCGCTCCAAGAGGGGGCGCGAGCCCGAGGGGGCCGGCACCCTCGTCCTGCCTGGGAGCTCCGTGCGCGGCGCCCTGCGGAGTCGGGCGAGCCGGATCGCGCGCACCATCCTGCTGGCGGACGAGCGGACCCGGGAGCGGACCCCGTCGGACTGGTCCGCCACCGGCGTCCACGAGCAGCTGGCCGAGGACCCGGCGCTGGTGCGCGCCCTCTTCGGCAGCACCGAGCGGCGCGGCGCGGTCCGCGTCCTCGACACCCTAGCGCTCCGGAAGGCGCGGACGCTCAGACGCACCCACAACGCCGGGGACCGGTGGACCGGGGGCGTGATCGACGGCGGACTGTACGCCGAGCAGGTGCCGGCGCCGGACACGCAGTGGGACAGCATCACCCTCACGGTGGACCTCGCGCGGATCGGCGATGACCCGGGCCGGCGGCGGGCCGCGCTGTGCCTGCTGGGGCTCGTCCTCGCCGAGCTGTCCACCGGCACCCTGCCGCTGGGGAGCCGGGGCACGCGCGGGCTCGGGGCCGTCGACGTCAAGGCTTTGACCATCACCGGCGGCGCGCAGCTGCTCGGCGGCACCTGGGACATTCGGGCGGGGGACGACGGCGGCGCCGGCGTCGCCCGGGACCTCCTGGCCCGGCTGCGCTCCCTCAACGCGGACCCGGGGGACGGGACGACCTGGACGGACTACCTCGACGGCGCGCCGCGCGCGGCGGAGGACGCAGCGGAGGACGGTGAGTGAGATGACGCTGAAGGAAGACATCGAGCGGGCGACCGGGCTCGCCGAGGAGCTGGGCGAGGCGCTGCCTGCCCTGGAGAAGGGGGCGTGGGCCGTGGCGGAGGACGCCTCCGCGACCCTGGCCGGCGCGCTGGGGCGCCTCGGGAGCAACGAGTGGACGGGGCTGGCGGACACCACGCGGGGCGCTATCACCGTGCGCACCGCCACCGCGAAGGGCCTGCGGAGCACGGGCGGCGACGCCGTCGAGGCGGACACGGTCTACGAGGTCCGGCTCTGGTGTCCCTACGGCGGGCCGGAGCCGGGGGTCCTGGCGCACGAGCTGCGCTGGCTCAACGGCTCTGGGTGCGCGGAGATCCGGGTGTACGACACCTTGGCGACCGCCCCCGGGACCGTGCGGGCCCGTGCGGACGAGGGCGCGCCCCTGGAGGATTGCTGGTACCGGAGGAGCGCCTACCTCCAGCACCGCGGCGCCGGGCGCGCCGACGAGATCGCGGAGATGACGGCGCTCGAGGTCTTCACCGAGGAGCCGGCCTACGGCAACACGGTCTTCGTGGACGAGCTCTTCACAGGAAAGTGGGCGTGAGATGAGACGGACCGGGCGAGCCGCATGGCACCACGCGTACAACGGCATTCCTGCCGTACGCGACAAACACGCCTTCTCCGAGGCCCCGGAGGATCAGGGCGCTCGTGAGTTCTACGGGGACGCCGCGATGGAGGGGCACGACCATCTCTCCCGTGAGCGCCTCTCCGGCGAGATCGAGGTCAAGATCAGGGTGAAGACCCCCACCCTGCCAGCCCATCAGACGAAGGAGGGGCTGCTGGTCGTCCCCTCGCGCTCGGGTGATGACGCGGGAGCGCAGACCTGGGACGACGCGACTATTCCGGTCACCTCGCTGAAGGGCATGCTCTCCGCCGCATACGAGACCGTCACCAGCTCGCGGTTCAGGGTCTTCGGCGACCACTGCCGGCCGGTCACGAGCCGGACGAGTACCCACGAGTCCCTCAACCTCTACCCGGTGCTCCTACGAGCCAAGTCCTCGGGGGAGCTGACCGTCCGCGTCATGCTCGGAGACAATCCGAAGCCCCAGGTGACTCCCACACACGACGGCTGGGATGAGCCCCCTGCCACGGTCTGCGCCGCCGTTATCCCCGACTCGCCCCACTCCTCCGTAGTGATCCTGGATCAAGACGGCGAGGATCTGTTCGAGGGCGGCAAGAACCGTAACAAGTGGTGGGGGGACGTCGGGAAGGCCGAGGAGCGCATTTGCGAGTTTCGATCCATGCTTCCTCACGGCACTCAGGTCCAGTTCGCGGGCGAGTCCGAACGATTCTTTCCCAGGCATCGTCGTATCATCGTCTGCCGAGTAACACCTCGCGGAGAGCGGAGGACGTATCGTGTGGCCCGGAGCAAGGACGATGGTTATCGAGAGACGAAGACGTTCATCGGCATTGTTGTCCGGCTGACCCCTCCGGGGGAGAGTGATCCCCTGATTGATACTAAGTGCAATGAGTTCGTGTTCTTCAACCGCAGGGGAGGGGAGACTGATATTCCCATTGGAAGCGTCGACGCGGAGGGATCATCCGTCTTCGACTCCCTTGCTGAGATTGTGCACTCCTACGTGCGCAATATCCAGGAGCTCGCCCAGCGAGAGCACCGGGCGAAGAGGACCGTGAAGGATCTGGAGGCCGATAGCGGGAGGACGAGCCTCAGCCCCAGCACGCGCCTGGTCCACGATCTCGTGGAGGAGTGGCGGAGGAAGAACCCCGGAGCCCCTCTTCACGAGATGGAGATGAAGCATGGTGAGGTGCGCAACTATCTTGCATCGCAGGCCCGTGAGGGAATGGGTGGTGTGGGCATCCCCCTTTTCGCATCCATTAGGAGAGGAGAGGTGGTGGGACTCTACCCCTCACAGATCGGACGGCGGGCGAGTGACGTCTCGCCGGATCATCTCGCGCACGACGCCCATGTAGAGCCTGCGCGCAGCGGAGCCATGATGTCCCCTGCGGAGCGGCTCTGGGGGTTCGTGGCGCCCGAGAGGACCGATGGGGCCGATCGTCCGGCGGCGCGGGGTCGGATCACAATCGGGGCGGTGGAGCCGGTTCTTCCGCCTCCGTACCGGGACGGAGGCGCCTCCGTGCCGCTGCGGGTCGCACCGGCCGGAAGGCCCTGGGTGCTCCCGACCGCAGCGAGCCCCAAGCCGTCCACAGGAGTCCCCTACCTGCGCGCCGCCGACGGCCGGCCCCTGGACGAGTCCACAAGACGCTCCGAGACGTTCTCGGCGGGTCAGGCCCTCATTCGCAAGGTCTACCCGACCCACCAGTTCGTGATGAAGCGGCCGGTCATTCCTCGCCCCCGCGGTGGGGGTGCGGGCGAGGGCCAGCCGCAGGTGGGCTCGTACCTCACCGCTGGCGCTGCCTTCACGACCCGGATCCGATACGAGGACGTCAGTGCTCAGGAGTTGGCGGTCCTGATGTGGCTCCTTACCCCGAAGCGGCTTGTTCCGAAGAGTGAGAAGAAGAGGAACTCGAAAGCCAGGGGGGTTCATCACCTCGGTTTCGGCAGGCCCCTGGGAATGGGTGCGATTGAGGTCGAGGCTGTTGCCATGACCCGCGTCGAGGGGAGGATGTTGGCCAGCGGCTACCGTGACCTGAGCGGGTGCATGGGGCTTCCCTCCTCGGGCGGTAGACCGCAGCCCCTCACCGGAACCCCTGGTGATCAGGTGAGGGAGGCGGTTCTCGATAACCTTCCCGAGGGATTCGAGCAGAACGTTGCTGTGCGGTCATTCGTGCGCGCCGCATACGGGTGGGACGACTCCATCGAGTACGACGGGCGCGGGAGTCCGCAGCAGGACATGGTCACCTATCCCGGGGCTCAGAGAGGGGCGACGGACGGCGAGCTGTCGCCGATCATCACGTGGTTCAAGAGGCGTGAGGAGAACCGCGTCAAGGTTTACTCCGATATCAGGGACAATGTTGACAAGAAGAAGAGGACCCGTATCGACAGCCGTTTCGATCTTCCTCCGCTGGTCGACCCGCCCGGTTCGACGGACGCACCGCTTCAGCGCTGAAGGGAAGACGACATGCTGCTGGTTCACGTGGCCGGGACGGCCGACCTGGGGATCCCGCTGGCCATTGACGGGCGCAGTCGTCCGCGGCAGGAGACGGCGGAGCTCACGGAGAGCCGCCTGGGCGAGCTCGATGCCTGCCGGACCGGCGAGGAGGCCGCCGACCTGCTCCTCGACCTGCGCTTCCGGTCGGCCGATCACCGCGCCGACGGCGCGGAGCCGGGCACCTCGCCCGGCAGCGCCCTGCGCAAAGAGCTGAGGGCGGTTGCGCGTCTGGCCGGGGAGCGGGGCGCGTCCCCCGCCTCGGGCGGGCTCTCAGAGTCCTCCGGGTCCTCGGAGCCCGCAGAGCCCCCAGGGTCCGCAGAGTCCGCAGAGTCGATCGAGGTCCTCGTCGTCGGGGTCGAGGGAGGGAGCACACCCACGGACTCGATCGCGCGGGCACTCGTCCGGGCGCTCGGGCGGGCCTTGGCCGAGGCCTCCCGACTGCTGGACGGACGCGAGCTCCGGGTGCTGGACGCCTGCATCCTGCCGGGCCTGGCGGTCGGCCGGGACTCGATCGAGACGCTGGAGAGCGCCATCGGCGGACACGACGGGCACGTCGTGCTCGCCCTGGCCGGGGGCGCGAACGCGGTCCTCGCCGAGGCCGCCGGCGTGGCCGCCGCCACGCACGGCGACGAGTGGTCGCTCCTCCTCATCGACCGGGCCGGGCGCGCCCTGCCCGACGCCGAGGCGCCGGTTGTCGACATGTCCGTGGGGGAGGACCCCCTGCGGGGCTGGCTCATGGGACTCGGGCTGCCGACCGTCCTGGCCGAAGAGCGCAAGCGGGACGGGAGCGGGGTGCCGGAGGAGGTCCGGCTAGCGGCCGCGGCGATCCGTCGGGCCATGGGCGAGACCTCCCCGGAGGCCGGGGGCGGGGCTCCCGCAGGGTCCCAGGACGAGGACGAGGGCGGGGGCGGGGCTCCCGCCGGGCCCCGAACCGAGGGCGGAGCCTCCGCGGACACCCGGGCCGCGGCGGCCCGGGTCAAGGACCTCGCGCTGCTCCTGCACTCCGACGCCGCCCGCGGGGACCTGGCCGCGGGCATGGCGCTGCGGGCGTGGATCACCGCCGAGTACCGCCGTCGTCGCCTGGAATACCTGGACGAGACGGGCCTGCCCGCCCGGGACTACCGGGATGCGACTCGCGGGTCGTCAATGCTCGGCACGGTGATCGAGAAGCTTAAGGAGCGAGCGCAGACGGAGCCCCTCGCCGCCCCCGACGCCTGGCTGGCCGCGCAGCGCGACCTGGTCGACCTGGGTATTGAGGCGACCCACCGTCTCGCCGCGCCGGGCGAGGACCTGCATGAGCAGGTGAACGCCGCGCTGGGCGCGCCCCCGGCCTGGCTGTCCTGGCCGTCGGGGTGCGTGTGCCTGCTGACCGCCCAGGGCGTGTCGTACAGGGCCACGCAGCGCGACCCGATCGCGGTCACGCTCCTTTCCGCGGAGCCGGGCGAGGCCCTGCGCCGGGCCTGCTCCGTCCCCGGGCCGCTGACGCTCGAGACGCTCATCGCCTGCTCCGAGGCCAGCGGCGGCGAGGGGCGGGCCGTCGTCGAGGCGCTCAGGGACGACCGCTTCGAGCGGAACAGCGGGTGGAACCCGGTCGGGGACGACGGCGCCGTCGTCTACAGCTACGAGAGCTCCACCACGCAGGGCGGGGCCCTGTCCGACCAGGTGGCCGGCACCATGAGGGAGACCGGCCGCTGCGCCGACGAGTGGCTCGAGGGGCGCCCGACCCGCCCGCGGGCGATCATTGTCACGGTCGTGGGGGAGAAGCCCATTGTCATCGCGCTCCTCCATGCCGCGCAGGTCTTCGGCGCGCGTCACGGCATCCCGGTCTTCCTCATGTCCTCGGTCGCGCAGGGCGCAGGCGAGCGCCTCCAGCTCCACCAGTTCGGACTCGACCGCGACGTCCGCCTGGCGCTGCTCAGGGCGACCCGCTACTGCCTGGACCGCCTGGACCTGCTCACGGCGGCGCGCCTGCTGACGCTGGGCGACCCCGCCATGGAGGAGCTGGCGGACGGGGCCCAGAGGCTCGCGGACGAGCTGGCGCACGCCGCGCGGACCGAGGACCTCGATGGCTGCGCCGGCACGGTCCTTGCGGTCATGGCCTCCGTCGCCGAGCGCATTGACGGCCTCCCGCCGGACGCCCGGGTGCGGCTGGCCACCATTATCGGCGAGCTGATCAACCCCACGCCCAAGAAGCAGCGGAGCGAGGCCTTCCGGGATCCCGTGGTGCTGGCCCTCATGTGCTGGAAGTTCGACCAGGGCTATGAGGCCGGTTCCGTCGACCTCGACGGCGAGCCCGCACCGGTGCTCCTGCGCCTCCTGGTGCGCGTGCGCAACAAGGTCCCGATCAACCACGGCTCGAAGGGCCTGCGCGAGGCCGTGCGGGACGTCCTGAAGAGCTACCGGCAGGCCTCGCGCTGCACCTACCCGCAGCTCCTCGGCCGCGCCGTCGCCGCCGTCGTCGAGAACCACCCCGGAGCCGGGCCCGGGGACTGGGGGAGCCGGTTGGGCGAGCTGCGCCGGCGGGTCGGCGCGCTGGAGACAGGTTCCTACGAGGAGGAGAAGTGAACAACGACCCGAGGAGCGCGGCCGGCGCCGCGCCCCTGCACCTGGTGAACCTCACCCCGCACGACGTCGTCCTGGAGCTCGGCGAGGGCGAGCCGCTGCGGATCCCCGCCTCCGGCGCCGTCCCCCGGCTGCTGCTGTCCGACGGGCGACGGGGGAGCCTGCGGGTCGCGGACCCCGCGCGCCCCGACGACCCGGACGGCGCCCGCCAGGTCCCCCTCGCCGTCGGCGCCGCCTGGCTCGGGCTGGAGCCCCCGCTGCCGGAGCCGGAGCCGGGGACCCTGTACATCACGAGCCGCGCGGTCGCCGAGCACTTTCCCGACCGCACGGACCTCGTGTGGCCGGACGGCCTCGTCCGCGACGCCGAGGGGACGGTCGTGGCGGCCCGGCGCCTCGGCTGCCTCCACGCCGTCGGCTGAGGGAGCGGGGTGAGAGGTGTGAGACGCGTGGAGGACCGGACGCCGCCGGGTCTGCTGGATATTGACAACGAGGACGACAACGCCCTCCGGGTCATTGTCATTGTGCCCTGGGAGCTGCCCGGGCCATGGGCGGGGTGGCGCGACCTGTTCCCCGGGCGGGGGCCGGTGCGGATATCTGTCGCCGAGCGGCCGATCGTCTTCGACGGCGCCTCGCGCCGCCTGCGCGAGCCGGTGAGGCGGCGGCTTCTCGACCCGGGGCACCGGCGCCACTACGTCTACGACGCCATCTCGCCGGTCTTCGTCAGCGCGAAGAACCGGGCGAGCCGGGGCGGGGCCCCGTTCTTCGCCTTCGCCTGGGACGTCCTGGAGGTGGAGGCGGTCGGGGCGCTCGACGCCGGGGGCGCGGCCCCCGGCGGGCGTGAGGGCGCGACGAGGGTGCTCATCGCCCTCCACCTGGTGCTGAGCGAGCCGACGAGCCCGAACGCATTCTCCTGGGTCCGCAACCTCACGCGCAGGTCCTCCGGCAAGGACGAGCTCGCCTACGAGGTGGCGCGGGTTCTCTCCCGTCTCTCGGGGCGGGGGGCCGACGACGTGGGGCACGGCTTCGGGGTCACCGGCTGGGACGGGAACCCGGCCGCCGATCCGTATGTCATCACCTACGTTCCGCGGGATGCGGTGGCCTCGGAGCGTGGAGACGGGCTCGTTCTGGACGACTTCGACCTGCGCACGGAGCAGGAACGGCAGGATGGCTGCGCGCCGCGGCCGCTCAGGGACGCCGTCGGGGCGCGCGAGGACGCGGTCACCCATGAGCGCACGGTGGTGAGCGCCTGGCGCTGGGGGTGGCTGCCCCGCCGTGACGACGAGAGCTTCGAGGACGGCCGTTTCGATGACCGCGAGAAGCAGGTTCATCGTCTGTCTCAGAGCTGGGTGGCCTACGCGGGGCCCAGCGGGTGCTCCTTCTGCCAGGTTCAGCGGGGGAGGTTCCGCCCGCTCGCCCATATCGAGGGCCGCTACATCGAGGCCGTCCTGCTCATGCTGCTTCAGCGGCACCGTGCCTCCTCGCTCATGGCGCGTCTTGCGGAGGTGCAGCCGCGGGCGGCCGAGGAGGCCGACCGGGTGATCGAGCTGGACTCCGAGGCCGTGGGCTTCGTCGTGGCCGAGCAGTGGACGATGATGACGGACTCGGACCGCCAGCTCGACGCCTTCCTGTCCTACCTGCTCGATACCTACAGGATCCCCCTCCTGGTCGAGGAGGCGCGCGACCAGGCGCACCGCCTGCGGGAGAACGCGCTCATGCGCATCGGCCGCGCCGAGCAGAAGGCCGAGGAGGAGCGGGCCCGGTCGACCCGGACGCTTGAGATCGCGGTCGCCATGCTGTCCTTCGTCGGCCTGCCCCTGAGCGTGTTCCTCGAGCTGTGGTCGAGCTGGAACGCGGAGCTGGGCCTCGGGCACCGCGACTACCGGGTGGGCGGCTGGCAGATCGGCTGGGGGCTCGTGCTTGCGGCGGGACTGCTCGGGTCGGTCGTCATCGGGGCGGTGATCTGGTTGGCCGTGGGGCGTGCTGTGGCCCATGTGGCCCGACGGCGGGAGGAGGCGGCCGGCGGGCCCGGCGCACGCGGCGGGACCTAGGTGATTGATTCCGGGGGTGCCGGTTGTGCCCGGTCTGGCTGGCCGCGCCGCCGGAGCGCGCCTCCTTCGCCGAGATCGGTCGAGTTCCGCGTCGAGATCGGTCGAGTTCCGCGTCGAGATCG